>Ga0208629_100280_pt1 | contig 25193 bp, 12 predicted proteins | sample LakWasMet19_HOW5_2_FD_183865 | JGI IMG/M metagenome (GOLD analysis project Ga0208629, IMG submission 183865) | Freshwater sediment methanotrophic microbial communities from Lake Washington under simulated oxygen tension - Sediment Metagenome... | ecosystem: Environmental > Aquatic > Freshwater >... | reverse complement strand
CAGGACGGGTATCTCGGCTCAATTTCGACATTCACTATGATTCTACTAGAGACACTACATACCAACCACCACCGAAAACAGGGCCTTCTGCAGCAGGCGGATTGTTTATCCCTCACTTTAGAAGTCTCATGAACCCAAAAATGGGGCGACCTCCTCCTGCTGCTAACAGGCGCATCGAGCTTGTTCGCAATCATGCAACACACCCGCGCGGTGAGTTTCAGGCCCGGCACGGTCAATTGCGATGCGCTGCGCAGCATGCGCACATCCAATATCAAAGTCATACATCCCGGCGCAGCGGATGATCCGGCTTGCAGCTCCCCCCGCCCTGACCACCTGTACCCTTCAACGCAGATCGCCTCCACCATCGTTCCGATCTGCGCATGCGCTCAGCCCTGCGCCAATGAGTGGTGCCGGCTCCCTCGTCAACCGCTCTGACAGCCTCGCATAATCCGCCCCTGTCAACAACTGCCCGCGCGGCCCCCGCACTCCGCAGCAACAGCTCCTGCGGCGTCCCTGCCTTACTTCCTTGATCGCTTCGGCTGCTCGGCCACGCTGCCTGCCGCCAGCGCTGACGGGGAAGCAAGCGCTGCGGCCACACGGCCACGCTTGCCGCCGCTCAGGTGATGTTCCAGCACCGCCGAACTAGCCGGCTCCACTGCTGCACTGACGTGGCCGCGCGGTGCGCCAGCGTGCTGACCCAGCTCCCTCCACGCGCCAGAGGGCCGCGCCGGCGCGAAGCTCACACGCCGGGGGCCTTCGATCCCACCAACACCGTCTGCTGCCACCTGTTGCTCATCGACGGCATCCGCCGACTCATGGGCTGCCATCCTGGTCTCACTCTTGCAACTGGTGCTTGCTTGAGCTGCAGCGACAGCATCATGGAAGCTCTCACTGCCAGCGCTGTTGCCCGCGCTGGCAGCCGAACTGCTGACGGCTGCAGCTGTCGCCGCCGAAAGCGCCCCCCGACTATCGGCTGCCGCCCTGCCCGCCCCATCTTCGCGCGATTTCTTCAAACGAGCGATTGCACGCCTGATCGCCATATCCGGCGCGTCACCTACGCGCATGAGTGCGCAGCTCTGCTGTGCCGCTGCCGTCACAGCGGCAGTGATGCCTTCTGCGGTACCAATCTCCTCCAACACTGCCAGGCTGCGAAGCATCGCCAGGCCAGAGTAGCGTGCCTGTATGCCCGCCTCTGCTGCGCCCAGTTCCGTCTCATTTTCCACCGGCACCTCTACGATCTTGACTTCAGCGCCAAGACATCTATCGACGGAGAGCAGAGCGGCGTGCCAGTTGGTGTCACTGAAGCCTGCAGGGAGCAAGCATCTGTATTCGGGCTCCTCCCCGCCCTGCGAGACACGCACGGCCAAGGCCACCGCCCACGCCTCTCTGGCCTCCGCGTCCCGCAGCGAAAAAGAGATGCAGTGAACCTCAAACGGAGACTCCTCAGGCCGCATCGCGCCCCCCAGCTGCACGTGGTCGTCCTTGCACGCCTCACCACAGTCCCGCCACGGCCCTGCGCAGAGCGTCTCCCTGAAGACTTTGCGAGCCCGCACATCACCGCCCTCATCCGCCGCCGCAGCGGCCCCCATAGCGCAGTCGCGATCACAATCCTCAGACGCGGCAGGCAGGGCAACAGCTGCCCCCGCTCCTGCGGCGGCTGCAGCGGCGGGTGCCGGGGTTGGCGCTGCATGTCCTGCACTGCTGCCGCTTCTGCTGCTGCTCCCACCCGCATGTCCTGCATCGCTAGTACTGCTGGCAAAACTGCTGCTGATACTGCTGCTGATATTGCCTCGCTTTCCATGGCCACGCGCAAGTCCACGCGACAGCGTCGCGCCTGTCGCAGAGCTGGAGCTGCCCGCGGCGGCCCCGGCGCTGGAAGTGCCGCCCTCTGCCGCGTCGTCGTCGCTGTGGTTATCGCTGCCCTTGTAGGCAGTGCGTGTCCCCAGCTCGCGGGAACTGCAGTCGTAGCAGTCTTGCTCGAAGTCGTCGTACATTGTGCCACGGCGCGCCAGGACCGGAGCGCGGCGCTGCAATGCCTCGTGCATGACCGTGCTTGAAGCTGCGCCGGCACACAGGCCCCGCAGCAGGGCCACAACTGTACACATCGGCTTGTTGCGGATCGCATCACGGACTCCCGCAAGTCGAAGCCACAGTGGGCGCTCGGCAGGTCGCACCACCAGATCATAGTCGGCGATCGGTGACGCGGCGGTTCCGTCGAGGCTGGCGACAGTGCAACGAACGGCGTGCCGGACGACGCCTTGATTCAAAAACGAGCGGATGAGGGCGAACAGGAACGGCACGGTCCGGGTGCCAGCCAAGATGAAGTGGCCCCGCAGTCGCGGCCCATTGCAGGCAACCAGCACCCGCCCGGGCTCGCCCGAAAGCGCGGCGGGAGCATCGCCAGTTTTAGAACGAGCCAAGAAAGCGAGACAAGCAATTTCGGAGCCAGCAAAAGCGCCAGCGACACATGTATTGGATAAGCCTTGCAGGTTGATCAACTTGCGCGGCTCTGCGAACCATGGAAGCACAAGCAAAGCAGCCGCTGGCGGCTTGGCTGCCTGAACGTTCCAGGAGCAGGCGGCACCAGTGTCTATCACGATGTAGGAGCCATTCGACAGCGCGCAACCATAAACAGTCGCCTGCTCGGGCGCCGGAAGAACAGTCAAACCAGCCGCAGCGAGAGCGGTGGACGACATCTCCAACCATCGACAATCGATCGGTTGATGAGACTGGCGAAACGAGACCGCAGAACAGCAAAGGGCAAAAAGGAGCAACGCACATTTGAGAACAGGCGCATCAAGCTTGTTCACAATCATGCAACACACCCGCGGTGAGTTTCGGGCCCGGCACGGCCAATTGCGGACTGGACAGATTTTGTCGAAAGACAAAGGTGAAACGGCGGACCATCCGCAGTCGGATCATGCTCGCGACATCGTCTTTTGAAAGCCTTTGATCGTCGCACTAGTGTGTCCGGATCAACGGGCTTAGTGGCCAACCCATACCAGTACGCACCCACACGGCATCAACAGGCTGTTGACCGGTCGTGTTGACAACAGCTGGCCATGAGCGCAACCTTCAAGGAATCGTACTGCAAGATCCTCACACTGACACGGGCTTCTGAGCTCCACTACCCGGGGTTGTCACTGCCGAGTATTGATCGCGCGCGTTAGTACGATTGGTTGATCGGCGTAGTATGCTGTTCTTGGGCCGTTGCAAGCTGTTGCAGTGTTGTTGCAGCAATATGTGCATACCTTTGTGGACTTCGCGACTGTGTATCGTCGATGTTACATGTTACCATGATCGAGTAGTTGAATGCAGAGCCTCTATTTTTCCCTACGCCGGCGCAATTAGCACTTCCAATTGTACTACTCGCGCGCGTTAGTACACTTGGTGGTGCCGGTCGGGGTAGCACGAGGCGGCCGCGGTACGTCGGTGATGTCATCTTGACAAGGAAGCATATTGTTCCTGACTGTATGTGGCATTCGGCGTGGCACCACAGCCAGCTGAGCCGGGTAGCTATCGCTGCACCGCAGCCACGGGCAGCTGAGCCGGGTAGGTGCAAGCCGATCCTGAGCCCAACGGCCTTTGTGATGGCCCGTTATGACGTCCACAGAGAATCTTCTAACCCTGTTGGAAGATTGAATAAAACTGCGCGCCGCGCTGGGGCTGCAGAAAACGCGACTGCGGTTCGTTGAGATTCAAAAACAATGTGTAGCCGCAGTGACGTCCCTGACGTGATTACCTTGAGGGGATTGGGCAAATTTGACAATCGGCATGCCCTGGATGATCACAAAGCTAATAAGAAACCTGAATTACTGTTGAACACTACTCAATTTCAGGCAGGGCCTGGATGCCCTGCGAAATATGTGTGCAGACGACACGGATGATCAGCCCGATACGCCGCCCCACCATTCGGGAGGGGTAGTGAGCTCGGACACGAAACTCACCCATGCAAGAGAGCATGGCAGCAGCAGCAACAGCAGCAGGGCTGGTGTGACCGCGCTCGCGGGGATTGGTGGCCAAAGCTGGGCTGCAGAGCAGGGAAGGGTCAGAAATCCGGGGTTCGAAACCGACGTGGCCATCTCGGCAGCAACTCTCGCAGTCGGTCCTGCGGGGAGGACGGCCGGCGGGCAAGGCTGCTGAGTAGACAGCGAAGATCGGGAGCAACGCGTTCTGGGGAGTGAGCGCTTCGACCGAACGCGCGGAGATGATTGCGTACGTTCACACTACTGCACGTATCGCAACGCTCGTCCACAAGCAGTTGTCAGCACGCCTTCACACAGCTCCACGTCTATTGCCAGCAGTACCCGACGCAGCAAGACTCGCGGGCTACAGGGAAGAAAGGTTGAGAGCTCGTAGCGCTGCATCGGCCCAGGCGCCGGCCGCGCTCACGTCGAATGCGTGTTCTGCAGAGGGTGAATGTGCCCCTCTCTCGACGGCAGCAGCGGCCGTGCGCCTGAGCGATTCGGACGGGGGCGCGTGCGCTGACACTGGCGCAGTGCGGCTGAACACGGGCGAGTGCGCACGCACACCGGTGGTGGCGGCAGAGCGACTGGAACGAGGTGCTGAGGCTGCTGGAGGACGTGCGCGAGATGCACTCAGGCCAGCGTGCGCCCCCGGCGACACCCAAGCCAAAAAGTCCACCGGGGCAACAGTGCGTTCCGCGTCGTGGTGCACTTCCTTGCCGAGGACCGTGGCAGCCAGGCGTCGCGTCGAGCCAGCAACGGTGGATTGGGTCCCGGGAGATTGGGCGATCGCGCTGACGTCCAGTTCAGCCTGAGCACGAGGCCAGGTCGCCTGTTGCGGAAAACGTAAGGAGCTGCGAAGCGGCGCGGTGTCCAACAGTGCTGACTCGTGGCGTCGTGTGTGTGAAGCCTCTCCGGTGTGCGGCAGAACGCCATGAGGCGAGGCACGCCGGTACGTTGGCCCATGCGTGTCCGTCTCGTGCCCGTGCGCTGGAGGCAACGTCGGGAACACCAACTGGGTCATTTCGGGCGACGGCTCTCCGAGCGGACCGGCGAGGATTGCAGGTGCTTCCCGTCCCTGTCCAATGGCGGGGCTTGGGTTTGATGTTCGCCCCATTGTGTGAACAGACGAAGTTGTCGGCTCCGACTTGTCAAAGCCCGGTTGCGAGAAATCAGGCTCGAGGGGCGACGGTGCACGGATGAGACCGCGGGTCGCAGAGGAGAGCGCCTGCGGTGTCCCACGGGGCGCTACTGCTGGCGACCGTCCGGGTGTGCTGCTCCGCCATGTGCGACGAGGACTGGCTTCCTGCATCGCTTGCGCCTGCGTGTGCGCAGCGTGGCAACTGGCGATGAGACCTAGTAAGTCACGACGCACGCTGCGCAAGCTGGATGCTGCCTGGTTGAGCGGAAGCGCGGCGTCGTCGCTGCCGGAAACCAGCGCAGAATCAGGCAAACGCTCAAGGGAAACCGCCAGCTGCTGGAGACGCCGAGTCAGTGCTTGCTGGCGCTCCATCAGCCGCACACTCGGTGCGCCCGGCACAGCCAGCGGAAGGCTCTCAATGAGCCGCGGCAATTCAGCAAGCCGGCTACCAATGGCGGAAGCCTGTCGCTCGAGTTCCACGCGACGATGCTCGAGCTGCAGCATTGTCGCCGCCGTGGAAACAGGCGGAGACACAGCCGGCAGAACCGAGGCGGCAACGGTGCGCTCCCCGCCGGTGGTCAATGGTTGCGCAGCGTCAGCGGACGACAGCCGCGCCACGCTTGAGTCATGGGGTGGAGAGCGGTCGCGAAGATCCTCCCCGCTTCGTCGGCGCGAGGCGGCGACATCAGGTGTGCCCTGCCAGGGCAATGCGCCGCCTGCGTTAGAATGCACGGCCGAGCTGTCACGTGGCATCTCGAGCTCCGCCCGCACAGCGTCAATGCGCAGCGCGTGCTTGTGCTCGAGGTCGCGAGTTGTTGACAAGATAGCCTGTGCAACTGCAAGCCGCAAAGCCTCGGCCGCCTCCTCCCTATCGACGCTCGCCGCTGCTAACTCCGCCAATGTCTGCTGTAGGTCTGCAATTTCTTGCTGCTGCCGCCGCACTGCGGATTGCAAGTCAGTGTCGGACTGCCTGCACAGCGCCAAATGAGCCTCTTCCTCGCGCCGACGTGCCGCGGAACTCGCCTCCACTGATGCCAGCCGCATCTCGAAGCCAGAGCAGCGATGAAGCGCTGAGTCGCGCTCCTTGCCCGCCTCATCCACAGCAACCGCAAGGTGGAGCAACGTGGGCAACAGGCCGCTTCTGCGGTCCGCCAACGCAACAGAAATCGCCAAAGCTGCAGCTTGCAGCTGCGCGCGCACCACCGACCGGGCGGAGGCGCCTGCAGCAAGCGCGGCGCTGGCGTCCATGCACTCGTCCACCCCACGCTGCAGCTGCAGCACCGCAAAGGCGGCATGGGTGGCGAGAGCCTCGTTGCTTCCACGTTCAAGCTCATTCGGGCGGTCTTGCGCCCCTGCAGGCGCAGCACGCGTCAGGGCCACCACCTCGCTCGCGCTCGTCTGAAGCAGCTCGCGCAGTTCGGCTTCGACGCACTGTACAACCTCAGTGCTGAAGCGGTGGAGCTCTGAGGATGCCTCGCGCTGGTGTTGCTGTAGCCGCTCCTGTAACGCGGCGTACCCGTGCCGCAGGTCCAACAACTCGGAGCCCACCCCTGCTACGCGCAAGGCCACGCCCTGTTCCTGTCGTTGCAGCTCACCGGTACGGATCTCCAGCGCTGCCTGCTGCCGCTGAAGTCGAGAGCGTTCGGCTTCGACGTCGGCAGCGGCGGCACGGAGCGCAACCCGCTCTCGCGTCAGGCGCTCTTCATCGGCCGCCGCACGGGACGCCACGACCGTGCGTTCGCGTGTGAGGGCTGCAGCTTCAGCGTGCAGAGTCTCCCTTTGGCCTGCCGACCACGCCTCCACAGCAGCTTGCTCCTCCCGCAGCGCCTTCAACTGGCTCTGAGCTTTCGCATCCACTTCGGTTGCCAGCGCCTGCACCGCGTCCCGCTGCGCCACCACCTCAGCGCGGACCTGCGCCAGCTGGTGCTCCTCCTCGCGACACGCAGCAAGGCGGGCAGCACAGCTTGCCTCCCGCAATGCGACGGCCTCCGTCTCTGCATGCGCAAGCGCGAGCATACCCTCGGCTTCCAGCGCCTGTGCCGCCGACGACTTTTCGAGAGCCGCGGCCGCCGTCTCTCGCGAAGACGCCGAAGCAAGCTGCTGGCGCGCGGCCTCCTCCAGCGCGGCGGCACGATCTCCGCGCGCCCTCGATTCTGCAGCAAGCTCGTCGCACTGTGCCGCCACTCGGTTAAGGTGTTCCCGTGCCTCCGCCTCCATTGCAGCGGCGCGCCCGGCTGCAGCAACGGCGTCGGCCTCCGCAGAGGAGAGTTGGTGTCGGCTGGTCTGCAGCAGGGCCGCAATCGCTTGCCGTTCGCTCGCGACCGCTTGCTTCTCGGCTGCGCACGCTCGCCGGGCCTCGTCAACGGCCGCTTGCTGTTCGGCCAGGGACACGAGCTGGCTCTGAAGCTCGGAGGACTGCAAGGCGATCGCAGCCTCAGAGGCAGCGGCCTCATCCAGCTGCTGCCTGAGCCGGACCTGCTCCGCTTGCACCCCCGCGGCCTCGGCTGCAAGCATCGCACCCTCCGCGTCCAGTTCCTGCTGCCTGCGCCGCTGAGCTCCCTCGGCGTGCTGCAGCTGGCGCGCACGAGTCTCCACATCGCCCTCTGCTGCCAGCACGGCCTCTGTTCGGGCATCTAGCCGACGCTGCGCAGCGTGGAGAGCTTCTTCGCGGCGACTAAGCTCGGCTGCGGCCGCGGAATTTTCTGAGCTGGCTTGCTGCCGTGCTGTCTGCAGCTGCGTCAGCAAATCTGCGACCTGCTGAGCCTGCTGCTGCAGCTCGCTTCGCTGCGCTTCGGCGACGGCTTGCAGTTGACGTGATTGGGCTTCCAGAGCTTCCGTCATCGCTGCAGCGGCGGCCTCCTTTGCTGACAGGTCGTCGGCCCGAACAGCGAGGGCGGAGCCCGCTTCATGGAGAGATGCCGCCTCGCGATGCAGGGCTGCCCGCTGCCCTTGTGCTTGCGAAAGCTCGCGTTCCGCCGCAGCGGCCGCGTCGCGCGCCTGCACCGCGCGTGCTTCCAGGGTGGCCTCGAGGTGCTCTGCTCGCTGTCGCGCCACGGTGACCGCAGACTCAGCGTCGGCCACCAGGGCCTCTCGCGATAAAACAGCCTGAGCGGCGGCTCGGGAAGCCGCCGCCGCATCGGCGGCCGCGGCACATGCAGCCTCTCGTGACAGCAAGCTCGCTTCGCGTGCATCCATGGCATCGGCAGCATCCGTCAGTCTTCGACCATCCTCAGTCAGGCGAGCCGCCAGAGCGTGCGCTGCCGCTTCGCGGACAACAACTGCCTCCGTCCTCGCGTCCAGCTGACCTCGCAGTGCCTCCAGCGCGTCGGCGCGAGCAGCCAGCTCTGCCCCGTATGACGAAAGAAGGTCAGCCTGCTGCCTCGATGCCGCTGTAGACGCAGCTGCATCGGCTGCGGCGGCTTCGGCGTCACGCTGCCGTTGCTCAAGGGCAGCTTCTGCGCCCTTGAGAGCAGCCTGCGAGATCTGAAGGGCTGCTTCCTGTTGACTGAGCGCTGCCCGCTGTCGATGCAAGGCTGCCAAGGCGGCTTGCGCGGCAGAGCTGTCACGAGCCGCTCGCTGGCCGGCGACCACTGTGGCGGCTCGCGCCTCCTCAGCGCGCTGCAGATGGGCCCGCAGCTGTTCGGTCCTGTCTGCCACCCTCGCATCTGCCTGCTCGACGGCTGCGTGGCGCTGCGCCAGCAGCTCCTCAGCCCGCGCAAAGGCAGACTCCCGCCGCCCCAGTTGCTCCAGCTGGGCGTCCAACGCGGCTGTCTGCGCCCGCACTGCGGCTTCGCTGGCGGCAATGCGCGCGCCCTCCGCGACCATCTCAGACTCGCGCTGCTCCAGCCGCTGCGTCCGTAGACTGAAGTCCTGGCCCATGGCATCCAGTGCGGCCTGCTGCGCGGCGGCGGCCCGCTCCCTCGCCTCGAGCTGCTCGGCGCGAACGTCCAGCTGTGTCGTCGCCGCCTGCGCCTCCGCTTCAAACGCGGCCCGCTGAGTGCTCAGCGCCGCGGCCTGCTCCCTGGCTGCGAGGGAGGCGGCCTGGAGCTCGTGCTGCACGCCGTCGAGAGCGGACAGGCGGCCCTGCAGTCCAGCGCGCAGCCGCTCCAGCTCGGCGGAAGCAGCATCGCAGGAAGCGCGGTCTTCTTGTAGCTGCATGAACTCGCTGTCTAGCGCGACCCGCTGCGCCGAGAGGTCGTCGGACAGCTTGGACAGCCGGACCGCGTCAGCAGCGCAGGCGGTCTCCCGCTCCTGCAGCGCAAGCACCCGTTGGTGCAACTGGTGAGACCCCGCCGATAGCGCTGCCTCCGCCGCCTCCAGCGCGGCGTGGAGGCTGTCGGTCTCAGCACAGCGCCGTTCCACCGCCTCGCTGCGGCGCTGCAGCTCCTGTTCAGCAAGCACCAGGCTCTCGTGCCAGCGCGCGTCACCGGCCTCTCGACTCGCACAGGCAGCATCACGCTCGTCGACCTGCAGGAGCCTGGCCTCCGCTGCTGCTACCTCGTGCGCCGCCTGCGCCGCGCGTGCCTCGCTGCCCCTAACAGCCTCCACTGCTCGAGCTTGGGCCGCTTCCTCAGCCTCCCGCGCAGCGGCGGCGGCCTCTTCAGCGGCCTGCAGCCGCGCGCCAGCCGCCTCGACGGCGGCAGCCATGTGCTGCGCCCTGTCTGCCTGGCGAGCCCAGTCAATCTGGCGGGACATGGACTCGGAGGCAAGGTCAGTCTCGCGCTGCCGTACCGCTGCCTCGTCGCGTTGCAGCTCAGCGATGGCTGCGTCGAGGGTGCGCTGCCTGTCAGAAGACTCCCTCTCGGCGCTTGCGAGCGCTGACTCTCGCTGCAGTATCGCCTCCTCGCGCTCAGCGGCAGCGCCCTCACGAACAGCAACGTCGGCAGAAGCTCGATCAGCCTCCGCCAGTGCAGCAGCAGCGGCCGCCCGTTGTGCGGCAACCCTCTCGCGGAGATCCGCCAGTTCAGCAGTGCTGCTGCGACACGCCGCTTCTGCCTGGGCTACCTCCGCCGCACGCCGCTGCAGCTCATCCTCAAGTCGCGAGGCGTCAATCTCCCGCTGTCGAAGTGCCGCAGCCTGCTGCGCGCTGCCATGCTCTGCAACTCGGAGGGCAGCCTCTCGACTGGAAACGTCTGCTGCCTGCCGCTTTGCCGTCGAAAGAAGCGCCGATGCCTCCTGCTGCGCCGCTTCCGCTGCGCTTTGGGCGACCGCAGCGCCAGCGCGGGAAGCTTGCGCCTCAGCCCGCAGCTGCACCAGACTCGCACGCTCCCCTGCCAGCGCTTCCTCGGCCGCCGAAACCGCGGCTTCCCTCGCCAGCACCAGGGCAGCCGTCTGCCTTTCCGCAGTGCAAGTCGCCTCGGCAGCTTCCAGGGCCATCCGACGCTGCGCGACACTCGTCTCGGCTGCAGCCAACGCATCGCGGTCGCGAGACAGAGCCCGCTCCGCAGCGGCTACGCGCTGCTGGGCCTCCGCAAGTGTTCGAGCAGACCTGTGGTGTTGGGCATCCTGCTCCCTGAAGGCGCCTGTGGTGGCGGCCGCCTTCGACGCCAGGCGGTCCACTGACTGAAGCAGGCCTGCGTGCAGTGCCTGAATCTCCTCCGCCACTGCCGCCGCCGCGTGAGTCGCATGCTCAGCAGCAGCAGCAGCCTCCGCGGCCACAGCGGCGTGACTCGCTGCAGCGCCTGTCGCCTGTTCAGCTAAAATCGCGCTCTTCAGCCCCTGCATGTGGTTTTTAGCGTCCGCCGCCAGCTGCCGCAACAGGTCCAGCAGCAGCGATGTCATGAGAGCCTCCCCCGCGCTCCCGCTGCCGCCGGGGTCGCTGCTGCCGGGACTGTTTCTGCTGCCAGACGAGACCCGCTCTCCAACTGCCACGCTCGCTAGCACAGCATGGCGCTCCTGCAAGTCCCGCTGCAGAGGCACCACTGCTGTGCAGAATGCCTTCACCAGTGGGAGCGCAGCATGCAGTACACTGAGGGCAGCCTCCGCAGATGCGGCAGCAGGGTTCAGCGCAGCCCTGAGGCGAGCGGAGCTGTCAGACGTTTCGCTTGCCATTCGTTCTCGCGCCTCTGCCTGCGACAGACGCAGCTGTGCTTCCCGCTCACAGCGCACTGCCTCCCTGTGCAGGGCCTCTGCCTTTGCCTCGTGCTGCTCCACTGCCGTCTCACGCGCTGCAAGGGCTGTGGCAGCCGTGGAGTGGGCAACCCGCGCGGAGGCCAACTCAGCGCGTAGCGCATCTGCGGCCACCTCCCGTGCTTGAACGCGGGCCTCTCGCTCTTGTAGCTCTTGAGCGCGCCGCCCGACCGCTGCCGCCTCCGTGTCCACTGCGCTGCGCTGGGAGGAGACTTCGCGGGCCTCCTGTTGCGCCTGCTGCAGCCGCGCTGCCTCTTGTGTGGCATGGAGGGTGCGTGCAAGAGCCTCTCGCTCGGCCAGCGTCAAGTCGTGCCGCAGCTTTCCTGCGGCGGCTTCGGCAGCTGACAAAGCGGCCTCCCGCTCCAGGAGGCGCCTTTCCGTGAAGCCCACTTGCAGCAGCCGGTCGTCTAGCTCAGCCTGACTTGCGGATAGACGCGCCTGCCAATCTCGCAGCAGCATGTGGCTGCGGGAGTCCTCTGCGGTTGCATCCGGGATGTGCAACGGCTCCAGGACCGAGGGTGCACGAGCCCCCGGCAGCTGCGCTGATTGGACCTGTCGGTGAGAACGACCTGCTTCTGAAACGATCGTGTTCCGAGCAAACGCGACTGCGGCCTTGGCGGGTTGGTCAGCGTATGCGATCGGAGGATCCGAGTAGGTTTCGTCTGTGCCTGACCGAGGCTTTTCTCGACGACGCACCGGTGGCATGGCACCGCGCAGATCAACCCCATCAGAAACATCGCGGGACTTCCCGGAGCCTGCGGCTGCAGGCCCGTTTGGGGGCTCGGAATTGATCGCTTGGAGCGCGACGGCGAGCCGATCGCGCGCTGACATTTGATCCTCAGCCTCACTCACGCGCCATTCCCGGCGCGTCTTTGTCAACTGGAAGCATGTGTGCTTGCGCATAGATGCGGCTTTCATAATTTGGGTGTGATTGCGGCTGGCGAAGTGAGCCAAAAGTTGAACTGACAACAGCTGAAACCGCCACCGTTGACAGCTGCTGGCAGCGGCCGGCGGGCGTGTGCACTCTCGTTCGAGCGCCCCAGAAAGGCACCAACGCCCCCCGCGACGGGGCGAGCGTGATGATGATCCATACCGTGCCGAATCGCCGGCTAGCTCTGTTGGCGCGGTCGGCCCGCCACCCTGAGCCTCCGAGGCCCTGAGGTATGGAATCGCCGTCACCGGCGCGTGTTAGTCTGAACAGTTTCCAGGCGCAGCCGCTGCTCCAGAACCGTGGCATGGAGCCCATTGCGCCGGCAGACCGCCGCACACCCGTCGGGCTCCTGCAACGGTCACGCGGCGAATAGGCGAATCGGTGCGCCTCTCAGACGCGGCCATCCCCTGCAGCCCCGCAGCAATGCAAGATGGCCATCGCCAGGTAGCGCGCTGTGCCCCGCGCAGCTTGCGCCTTGCGGGGCATCTCGCATCGACGGACTGCAGGGCGGCTGCTTGCGGCGAGATCGGCAACCTGCGAGCCGGGTGGCGTGTGCCGCCTCACGCAGTGCCCGACCCAGCGCCCGCTCCAGCGGAAGTGCTCGGGGGCTGAAGGCTCGCCGCGCTGGTGGACTCCTCGCCCTCCACTGGCATGCGCGTGCTTGCCTCGCCCTCGCTGACAGTGTGCTCCGGCCGGCGCGCAGCCTCCATTCCCACGAGGTACGGCGCGACCGCCTCGCCCTCCAGCACGTGAAACCGCTCGTCCTTGCCCACCACGGCGATCACTGTGTTCTCCAGGTTCAGGTCCTTGTCGCTCTCCGTGCACGTGTGCAGGGCGCGGACAGCGTGCCGAATGAGCTCGTCGCGCGACAGGCCCTTGAAGCCCTCGTAGTTGCGCTCCAGGTACGTCTTCGCAGACTGGCTGCGCGCCCCGATGGCCATGGCGTGCCACTCAAAGTAGTTGCCATCCGGCGCGGTCTGGAACAGATGCGGCCCCGTGCGCTGCGGGTGAGGAGTGAGCGGGGTACGAGCAGGGTGGAACCGGCGTGTCGTGTGGACGTTGCTGGACAGCCTTGACGCCACACGCGGCGGCAGCTAAATTCTCTCCACCCCGGTCTGCTACGCCATCTGTGAAGTCGCACACCCCACTCACATCATATCCTGCAACCAGCAGCCCCACGCCGTACGGGCGCCGCACGTAGCTCCAGGTGGCGCGCTGGTGCTTGTCTGCCACATCGTTGATGAGGCGCTCCGTCTGGATAGCCGACCCGTACACGTACTTGTGGTTCAGGCACTCGCTGCGCATGTAGCGGCACAGGGACCGCCCGTCGCTGGTGAGGCCAGACATTGCGATGCCCATGTGGTCGTCCAGACGGAAGACCTTCTGCTGATAGGAGGCCAGTTCACCTGGTGAGCTGCAGGTCCATGAGCAGAGACGCGGGCGGGAAAACGAGCATTTGCCCCGAACGCCGAGGAACCCTGTGTACGCAACGGTGTTCGGCGTGGCTACCCGACGTACCGTTTCAATGCAGCGAGAACGACGTGGGTGCTGCTGGTCGCGCCAACGCAGGCGGAACCCTGCTTCACCGCCTCCATGGCGTACTCCACCTGGAACAACCGCCCCTGTGGAGAGAACGTAGTTACATCCGTGTCATACATGTCTGCATCAGAAGCGAATGTGCAGCGCGAAGCCAGAGGATAACGCGGATAGCCGGCAGTGTGGACCGGAAGAGGAACATCCCGGGCAAAGATCCTCTGGCGGCAGCCGAAGACGCAAGTGCGAAGAGATTCTCAACACGAGACTCGCTTTTGAACATCCTGAACCCAAAACAGAGCAGCCAGGTGGCTGCGTCGATGTAGACGGACTAAGGAAACCTACAGCCAACCTCCGGGGTTGCTCCCAAGAGATCACGCGGCGACTGAACAAGAATGGTAATATCGAGGAGGCGGAAACTATCGGGGAGGCAATTGCACAGGTACAGAGCCTCGCGCCCGATTACGAGCGCGGCGAAACCTTCAATGTAACACGAACGGTCATCGAGTTCTTGCCGAGCTGGCTGACCGTCTGCACGCAGTCGACTCTTAGCTCGATTTCACGATGAGCACAAAATCACAGCGAGTGCCAGCTGCGAATTCGTTCAACAGGCTGCAGCTTTGGTTGCGTGCGATTATTAATCGTGGCCGTTGGCGCAATTGCAATTCGCATCCGCCGCCCATTTCTCGCCCACGCAGCCGCACGGCGCAATGTCTGTGCAGCTACCGCAGCCGGCAACGAAGCGGCGGAGGCCAGACGAGAGCGCTACCACCAGCGCTGACGATGGATTGGATGGGGTCATCGAGGAAGTGGCGGTGTTGCGCTCCTTGGCAGTCTCGCCGAATGAAGGGCCCTCGATGCCGGCCATTGGCAGCGAGCCTATTGACATCCTCTACAACGGATCCGTATGCATGGTTTGGAATCCGTCGCACTGCGCTCGCCTGCGGGCGCTTGGTCGACTTTGCGCAACCCCGATCGGCCTCTGTTCAGCAAAAATTGCCACGCGAGGAAAGGCCGCGGCTGTGCCGTTGCTGTTGAACGACGAGGAGCTTTGGGTGTGCTGTGTGGTGGCTACGGACTGGGCGATCCGGGTTTTGGACAGCCGAACGGGCGCGCTTGTAGACCGCGCAGCTTTGTTTGCGAAGGCGGCCCCAGTCGCCGCTGATGCCGACGCAGGCTTCCGGCACGCCCGCCGCTTGGTGTTTGCTGACCTGTGGCGCCGCGGCTACAGATGTACGAATGGGCTAAAGTTTGGCTGCGATTACCTCTCCTACACGGCCGACGCCTCTCAGGTGCACGCCGCATTCATGGTGATCGTCCGGCAGGACGATGGGGAGGACGCTGACATCGCCCCTATGGACCTGGTCGCCAAGTCCCGCGTCGCGACGACCGCGCTCAAGATTTGCGTCATGGCGTACGGTAATACTCGCACAGGTGCCGTCAAGTATGCAGCCTTCAAGCGCATGGGGCCCGGCTCTGCAGTCTTTCAGGCGGCTTCGGCTCTGCTCATGCCTCCGACAGGTGCGGGAGCGGGGATTGCACGGTCTGCGTCGGGATTCGCCGGGCCCGCTGCCGGATCCGCCGGCGGCGTGGGCGGTGCTGCAACGACTGCCGCCGCGGACACTCCTGCGGATGTTCTTGGTGCATCAGAGGCTGACGAGGGAGCACTGTCGTTCCTGCCTGCGGATGAGGCTGCTGCGCTCATGTTCGGCGATTCGTGCACCTGACGCCCTACGGCTGCCAATCGTCAAATTAACCACGCGTGTATCCGACTGTTGATTGTCCCGTGGACCGCTGGCGCGTCGTCTCTTTGGGATTCGGTGTGGCCGAAAGAAAGCTGCACGGGTGCGTCGCCCCACAATTTCGATTCATGCATATGCGTGTCAGCTTGCATATGCATGTTTCCGCCGTGCATTCGCGCATCTCTCATGATCAGCGACAGGTACGGGCTGAATTCGGCCGCCTTTGCTGTTGAGACGCATGGTGCGCGGACTATTGATTCAATCAGTGATCGGGGTGCCAGTGCCGCATGGTCGACAGTCAAAACACAGCCGCACTGTAGTGGCAACGGCACAGCCGAGAACCTCAGCCGGTGCCCATTCGGCGCATACATGCATGCTGAACGTCAGCCGCCAATGTGCGAGGTGGGGCTGACTGCGATAAGCGTCGAATTCGGTCAACGTTGCGCATGCTGGTGTCATGGCCGTCAGCCAGTGCACGTGCGGACGTGCTGCCCAAGCTGACTGTCGCCGCCCGAACCAGTCTATCGCCATTCTGCGACAGCGCCGCAGTACAACACGAGTGCACGTTCAACGCGATCCCGGGCTCTGCGCATAAGACGCATGTGGGCACCTGACTGATCCACAGCTCCGGAGACAATTCTGGCGAGCGGCGGGCAACTCAGCCGCATCCCGTCTCGCGCCCGACTTTGCCTCGACAGCGCTCCAGCCTAGCGCACATGCGAAGGCGACTCCGGCAAGGCGTGGGCTGCCGACCAAGCGCAGCCGCTGACCACGCACCTACGTGGGCCCCTCCCTTACCGCACCCCAAGCCGCGCCCCAAGCCTTGGCACGGTAATCCAGCCATCCGCATCAGGCACAGGCGCAGCGTCTGCCGCGGCGGCAGATTCGAAGGTGACGCCACTGCTGGCACTGCTGCCCACAAGCAGATCCGCGCTCGAAGGCGCCGCCAAGGGCAGGTCAGGCCCGGCTGCGGCGGAGCTGCCGGCCGCCGCAGCCACCCGCGACAGGCCTGCGTCGGGGAGCGGGTGTTCATGGCCGGAGCAAGCTACCACGGGACATGAGCCGTCGGTGTCTCTGTCCGAGCGCCCTGCGGCGCACCCTGGAGGGGAGTGCGCTGCAGCAGCCTGGCCGCGGGCAAGGAGCGCTGCCGCTCGGCCCGCCCCGCCGCAACCGCCGGCCGAGCCGCTCAATAAAGATACCGATGCTCCGGCACACGCGGGTATGCTGCCCGGTGCGCCGCGAGCAGCACCGCCCTCTGTAGGGGCCCACGAGAGCGACCCCGGGCTCCAGGAGAACGTCCCCTCCACCACCACCACTTTATCGCCCGCATCAGCAACCATCCCTGACGCAAAATGGGTCGCGATCTCTGGAAAGAATGCCGACAGATGGGGCAATGCTGCGGCCCCTGTGTGGAGGCGTGATGGCTCGAAGGCAAAGCTCGCTCCGCCATTCGCAAGATGCAATCGGCACAGTGCGCCGCCTGCTTTTGCAAGAGCTGGGATGCTGCACTCCTCGTTGGTTGCGTGATTTAACAGCAACGCCTCGTAAACGTAGAATGATCCATCAAGGGGAGTCAGGCACGGGCACTGCTCCTCATGCTGCACCGCGAGCAACGACCACCAGTAGGGGTTGCTGGCTGTGCTTGCCGCAGGGTCCTGGATCCGGCCGTGAAACCAGCGACTGTGAGCACCAAAAGGCAGCGCTAGCACGCCTTGGGTGCTGCTGACGAGTTCGTCCTGGCGGATCGCACTGGAGCTGGACATTCGTGCGGTCCACGGTGTCCCAGAAACCAAGCCGCGAGGACTGTTTTGACCGTGACTCGATGCAATTCAGCCGAAACGCCGGGAAGTATCACACCGGGATCGGCATGTTTCTGTGTGCGTGCGCTACTTTCCCGGCGGGGGCGAATCGACACGAGTCGGAGATCTGTCCGCGTGTGTAGCATTGCTGCTGCGCCGCAGCGTTGCGTGAGGCGTGCATGAAGCATCGCACAGAGCAACAGGTCGCATAGTGACCTGGGCGTTGCTCACTTCCTCCCATTCACCGATCCTGTGCCGTAAACTCCCCCGAATGGACGATGAGGTCGTTTGCTTTGCGCTGCCATCCCAACCTGCCGTTGACAACGTTGACGATCAGGCCCAGGAAGCTGCGGACGTTGCGTCGCCTGTTGGAGCGGTTGAAAGCGCTCCGCCGGCTGCGCCGTTGCCGAATCTGCTCTTGCACAACCCCGCGCTCGCACGTCTGCGACGGGCAACACGCACACCGTCCTCGGCGCGACAGGCCGGCGCGCGCCCAGAACACGCAGTTTTTGATGCCTTGCGTCAACTGGAGGAAGCCTTTTGTTCGAAATACCCTGGGCATGCGGGTGTGGCAGCGCAAAGCTTGCACTTGCTGTCTCGCTCGAAGCGACCACGATCGCTCAGTGCGCACGCGCCGGCTGTCGAGGTCGTCGCGCCCACCGTCGAAATGAGCAGCTTTGGGGCACACCAAGTATTACGTCTGCTTCAAGCGGTTGAGGCACGAGCTCTTCACGGAGAGGCGGCGGCAACGTCGCCGGCTGCATTCCCCGGTCCACCTCACCTCGCAGCAGCTGCAGCAGCAACGGGCTGTGGGATCGCAAACGACGGGGAACTAGGGCCGCACACGGGTGTCCCCGCACACGCGTCTGACGCGGTGATGGCGATCGACGATTTTGGGTTCTCCGCCGCAGACCTCGACCTCAGCCGAGACATCTGCGACTATGCTGCAGTGGCGGACGGCGGCGAGACTGCCGACAGTGGTATTGCCGACATCGCTCGAGCTCCACCTGACGGCAGCGACGCTGGAACACTGGGGCCAATTCTGGTGCAGCTGCCGGGAGCGACGCACAGGGCTGGCGGCTTCAGCGTGTCCAGCCCTGCTTGTCCAACCGGTCAGGCCAGCGCCGTGGCCCCGACGGCAGGTCTTGCCCACGCTGCAGCCCCGTGTGATACAGGTGCCCCCGACGCCCTTGATTCCGAGGATGCTGAGCTCGAGCGCTTGCTGTGCAGCGAGGAGGCGCTGCTGCTGCTCAGCCAGATCGAGGCGGCGCTCGCGGCGCAACCAGCGGCGACGTCGCTTGCCGGTGCTGCCGCTCTGCAAACCGCCGACGCGGCCGGGAGCTCGTCGTCTGGCGCTGCCGGGATTGCCGCTGCTGCCGCCGCTGCTCCTGGCGCTGGACTGCCTGCGGGGGCTGTCTCGAAGCCGCCCTCAGCTTGCTCAGCGCCGACCAGTGCTGCGGCTGAGGCTGCCACGCCGGCGACTTGCGGTTGTAGCGCCCCTGGTGGCAGCAGTGCGCTGGCAGATCACGTGGTACATGTCCTGCGGACTCTGGCCTCCGTCCCGGTCGAGGTTGCAGCTGGCGGTAGCGGCTCCGGCGGTGGTGCGTGCGCAGCGGCAGAGGCGCCTGGCTCTGCGCCGCCCGAAGACGCGCCAGCGTCCCTCGACGCCTCGTGGTTGGCCTCCGCGCTGCAAGGGGAGGAGGGCGCTGCTGCGTTGGAACAGCTGGATGCGGCAGTGGCTGCAGCCGAAGCCGCGGTAGCAAACCCCGCTGCGGGTGTGCTGCCATCTGCCGCCGCAAGCTTGGTGTTGCCCTCCGAGGGAGACGGCAGCAGCATAGCCTTCGCGCCGGAGCGGCGACAGTTGCGGGCGTTGCAGCGACTTCTTGGCGACCCCTTTGCTGCCACCGCGAGTCCACTCTCCCCTACCAGCCTGCTGTCGCAGCTAGGGCAGCTGGGCGACCCCCGAGAGGTTCTGCTGCTCGCGGGCGATGCCCCTGACGTCAATGCCGGACGGACAGCCGATGCGTCGGCAGCTGCGGGCTCCGTGTCCGCGCTCTCCGCCTCTCACCTCGCCTGCTTGCCCCTCTTCCTGCGGCTGCTGGTGCTGCATGTGTCCGCCCCCTTTCACGCGCCCGTCAGCGCTGCGGTGCGACAGCGCGTCGGGGGCGGCCCCACCGCGCTGTGCCGGGTTCTGCTCGGGGCCGCATTGCATCCTGGGGCTGCGAGCGGTTGCGAGGGCGCCGCTCTCCTGCAGCCGCAGCTTATTGCCGTCTGCGTGCGTGGGGACTGGCTGTTGGGCTGCGAGCACCTGCGTCCTGGCCAGTCGGTGCTGCACCTCATCGCTGCGCGGGGCGGGCATGCGGCCACCCTCTCAGACCTCTACCTACTACCACAGGGGGCTGCCGAGGTCCCAGGAGCGGTGCGCAGCAGCGCAGCCCCTCAGGGCGTTGATGGCCCTCTTCAACCGACGCGCGCTGCAGCCTCTGGCCTGCGCGCCAATACTTTTTCACGCCTTACGGCCCTGCAGTCCCTTGTAGCCTGTGCAGTGGCGCCCCGCAGCGACGAAGCCGCTGCTACAGGCGCGGCAACGCCCTCGTCAGACAACGCCGGCCCGCTTGCCGGCCTGCTGGCGGCAGCAGGTGGTGAGGCGGCCTCGTCCCTCGCAGCAGGGCCCGTCGGCGCCTCAAATTCCGCAGCTGCGCTGGGAGCGCACTTGGCGCTGAGCACACTCGAGCGTGCCGCCAGCGACCCGCGAATCGCAGCGTGCGTGCTGGCCCTTGTGGAGGGTGGCGCCGAAAATGTGGCTGCCTCTCCGTTGGCGCAGATGCAGCTCGGAGGGAGGCATGTGTCGGATGATGGCAGTGGCGCAGTGGCGGCTGTGCTTGGGCTCCACCCCAGCGCGTTGGGCGACGCAGCGGCCATGGGAAGGGCCATCCGGCAGCATGCCAGGGGCCTGCGGCAGCGTTACTTGCCCCTGCAGGCATGCCTTGCGGCCGTGAACGTGCGGGACAGGGGCGCCGGGGCTGTTGCAACTCACGCGGCGGCTGCAGGCGTGCTGTTTGCGTTCCGGAGCGGTGGCCCCTGCGCGGCGGGTGCTCCCCTGCTCTGCCAGTACGCGTGTGATGTCGCTGACACGCTCGCCCTCCGCGCGCTGGCTGCCCACTGCATCACTTCAGAGTCGGCAGCAGCAAGCAGCCAAGGCTTGGTCTCTGCAGGGCTGCTGGCTCTGATGCAGGCGCGAGAGGAGGCCTTGGCGTTAGGGGATGCTTGCTGCGGGCGAGCAGCGGAGGGAGCCTCCATCTCAGACGCTGCTGCGGGGCCGTCTGCTGCCACGACCAGATTGTGGTCGCTGCTTGCGGCATCCGCGGTCGTGTCCGTGCTTCCGATGCTGCCGCCCTCGACCCTGAGTGCCTTGCAGGCGATCAACTCGTCCGGGGCGCTCGCAGCTCGATCGGGTGCTGCCGCAGATGCAGCGCCGTCTGCGCCGCCTCTCCTGGCAGTGTTGGCCGCGGATGCGAGCTCCAACGCCCTCGTGCTGCACCCCGACAGCCTGCTGCCGCCCACCAAGATTGCCGGCGTCTTCACCTGCATGCGCCGCGCCGTGCTGGGCGAGCTGTACGGCGACAACGGCAACGGGGGCGGGGGCTCCGCCTCCCCGGCTGCCCTCATGGGCAACCTCAAGCACGAGCTCTTCCAGGCAGCGCTGCACGTGGCCACGGGCAGCAGCACGGGGCGCGCCCTGCTGCTTGCGTGGCGCGCCGGGGAAGCGGCAGCGCAAGCAGAGGAGGAGGAAGGAGAGGGCGGTGCCTGGTCTGTGGCGGACATTGCTGCCGCCGCTGGGGCCGGCGACGGCAGCGGCCCCAGCGGCGTCAAACGGCGCGTCCCCTCCGGCCCCGCACCAGCGGCCGCTGCGTCCGCTGCCTCGCCGGTTAGCGGATCGGTGCCCCCTCCTGCAGCAGAGCTGTCAGCCTTCATGCGATCGCACGCTCACTCGCTGGTGCACTCCCCCGCGCGCCTGACTGACCTGCTTGGCTGCGACATGCAGGACGGCGCTGCGCTGCGGGAGCTGCGGGATGCGATCCCCTACGTGCTGGACTGGCTGCGCTGCTACGTGGGGCTACCAGGTGACCCCGATCACCCCCTCACAGGCGCAGCCCGCCCCTTCCGTGTGCTGCGTGTGCTCGGCACGGAGGATGCGGTGTGGTCCCCCGTGTGGGGCCTCAAAGGCATCGTGGACGCGACCGTGGAGGTGCGACTCACGCCGCCTGCCGCCCTCGCCGCACAGGCGGCTGTGGGCCCAAGGACCGGCATAGCAGCGTGGGCAGGGGCAGGGGGCGCGTCGTCAACAGGCGCAGCCGGCGACCCTGCCACCTGGCCTGTGGTGCGGCTGCCCTGGGAGCTGAAGACGGGCAAGCGGCCCGCCCTCGGAAGCTCCTCCCCCGAGCACCGAGCCCAGCTGGCCCTGTATGCGCTGCTGCTGCGGGAACGACAGAGCTCTGCGTGCCTCGATTCGGAAGGCGAGTCAGTCGCTGCTGCAGCAGGGGGCGCTAGTCCAAGTGTGGGCGTAGTGGCGCCGCTGCCGCAGCTGGTCCGCGACCACCCTTCTCTGCCCTTCCGCAGCCCCTGGACAGACATGGGCGAGTGGGCCGCCTGCAACGCAACGTATGCGCTCAGGGCGCAGGCCCTGCCGCTGGTCGCTGCAGCTGTGGTGCCACGACAGCTGCCGCCGCCCGTCGCCGCATCGCCAGCTCGCGGGAGCGGATGCAGCGTCGCTGTCCGCGGGGCGGGGCAGCTCCCCTCACCTGCGCGGCCGCACCCCGCGTCAATCGCAATTGCCGCGTCGCCGCACGCTCCGCGGTGCATGCCAGGCGCCTCTCGGCCCAGCGGAGGCAGCGATGTCGCGGGCACTGGCTGGCTGCTGCCCTCTCAGGGCGGCGCAGCGGCCGCGGGAGGGACCCTCACTCGCATGGTCCTAGACCGCGACCCCGCCGCAGAGGAGGGAGTGGGGGGCTTGCTTGTATACCTGGCCGCCCCGCCCTCCTCGTCCTCCGCCACCGGGGGCGGGAAAGGCGCGAATGGGCCCGCCGTGACTGCTGCACAGGAGCTAGCAGCGCAGCTTGCCGGTGCGCATGGCTTTGCGAGCACGGTGCCGGGTGCAGGCAGCGCACGATCCAGGTATGGAGCGGGTCCCTCAGCCTCTGCGTCATCCTCCTCCGCCTCGTCGAAAGGCCCAGAGTTCGCCTCCGGCCCAGCGGGCTCCTGGACGCCAGCCCACTTCACAGCCGCTGTGCCGGCCAAGTGGGTGGAGCAGCGACCGCTGCTAGCAGCGCGCAACGAGCTCGCGGGCGCCATCGCGGTGGCCAGGCGCGCGCAGATGGCCGTCCCCGCCGCACTGGCGCAGCAAGGTATCCCTGCAGGCGACACGGGCAGTCGGGCGGGCAGTGCGACGGCCAGCTTGTCATCAGCAGGGTTTGCCGCCGCTTGCCCTCCCCCGACCTTGCGCGCCGATGCGTTTCCCAACCCCCTTCTGCCCCCACTGCAGCAGTCCGCTCGACTCTGCCTGTCCTGCTACATGGTCACCACGTGCACCGCCGTTTACGCCACGCGGGAGCTGCCGCTGGCCGAGGCTTGGGCGCAGCGCGGAGCGGACAGGGCGCCTCCACTGCATGGCGATGGGGAGACTCCGCTGCCTTGCGTGGCCGACCTCTCCACTGCTGGGGGCTTGCAGAGCACGTATCGGGCAGCTGTGGAGCACCTGCGCGCTGACTCAGCCCTGGCAGCCTACGCCGCACGCTGGCTCGCGGCTGCTGACTGGGAGTCGGCAGCCCTGCCACTGAAGCCCGTGCCGAGACGGGACCCGCAGCTCAACCGGGGCTGTGCGACAGGGGGGATGGTCGAGGGCGCGGCAGGTGGCTCTTCGCTGCCAACTCGCAGCCCCCTCCCCGCTCCTGGGCTCTGCGACCTCGAGGACCTGGCGGCAGCTGCTGCTGCTGCTGTGACCACTGCTACCGTCGATGGCGCGCCTGCGAGGCACGGTGGCGGGTTGCATTATGAGGCCTGTGATGTCGACGAGGCAGACGACGCCCTGGCTGCCCGCGGGAAGCCGGTGCCCGCGGCGCTGTGGGGCTGCGCTGCGGATGCGAGGGAAGGGGAGGGGTCGGGCATTTGCGCCCTGGTGCTCGTCGCGCAGCTGCCTGCATTCGAGGCCGCAGCGCCGGTGGCTGCCAGCAACGGCGTGGGTGTGGAGGTGCCAACATCTGCGGCAGCCGCGGTGGGAGCCACAGACATGTCCACGGCACCGGCGGCGCAGGAAGCCTCTGCTACAATTTCTCGCTCGATGGATTGCACCTCCGCGGTCACCGTTCCGGCTGCTTCGCGCGCTCCAGCCGTGGAGGGCTTGAGCGATCCCGTGGTGACGTTCCTTGCAGCTCGCGGGCTTGCTGTCGCGCCGGCTGCCGCAGCCAGGCAGCCGGCTGCGCCTGCGGGGACCCCCCGAGCCGGAATGCTCGCTCCTGCACAGCGCAAGCGCATGCGGTACTTGCCCAGCGTGGCTGCCGAGGCAGGCGGGTGCAGCGCATCTGTTGTTGCTGCTGCGGCCGCCCCCCTCTCCCACGATGGCGTTGACTCCGGATCCTCAGCGGCTGCGGCGACTGCGCTGCTTCTACCTGCGGCTCCTTCCAGTGCCCCGCTGCCTGGCCTTTTCGACTTTGTCTTGCTGACCCGTGAGGCCTGGCACCTGCTGGCCTGTAGGCAGCCGCCTGCTGAGCCCACCGGCGTTGACGCTGTTGGGGCAGCAGCGGCTGTCCAAGAGCTGAAGTCGCCCAATGCAGAGCTCGGCGCTGACCTACCTGTGCGCGCGGCGTTGGCGGCTCTGGCTGGGGGCGGTCGGGTGCGGGGCAGCGGCTCGTCCTCCAGCGGGGATTCCGAGCGGTCAAAAGGCTCGAGCGGCTCTGAGGGCTTGAAGCGCGGCAGCTATGTGGTGCTCTCCGGTCAGGCGCTGGGCCCCTACGGTTTGCTTTCCGGCTGGCTGCTGGCTGCGGGTCCCTGCTGGGTTGTCATACGCGGCAGACGTGACGTGCTCTCAGCCTTCCCGACTGCCCTGGCCCCGTTATCCCCTGCTCCCTTGGTGCCGCTTGGCCATGCGTCTTGCAGCTCCGGGGCAGCTCCGCTCGCTCACTTCGATGCGACTCCAACGCCATTTCTGTGGCGGTTGGATGTCCGCGACGCTTCAGTGGCGCTGCTCGCGCCTACGGTGGCGGTGCAGAAGGGCAATCTCGTGCGCCTCGTGATGGGCAGCGCCGCCGCTGTGGAGGAGATTGGCGAGGGGGCTGCGGAGGAAGTGGAGCAGCCTGAGCCGACAGGGCCCACCGACCCACCCGCCAAGCCTGTCTCGGCTCCATACGAGAGTGTGGGGGTGCCTGACGGCGCCGGTGCAATCTTGAACGCCACGGCTAGCAGTCTGTTCAGCTCACAAGGGGACGTTGACTGGACGGCGATAGACGCAGCAGAGGCCGCGGCGCGTGCGGCACTGACGATTGCCCCGGTCGGGCCACCGGAGCTGCCGCTTCTGGAGCCTGGTTCGGGTCGGCAGGTCCCGGCGGGCCCCGACGCAGCCGCGGCGAGCCTGCCGCCGCCCATCCGGGCGGGAGACGTGCGCCGCCAGCGCCTGCTGGTGCAGGTGCAGCCCCCGCGCTTCTGGCGGCAGCCGCGCCTACCGTGGCCGCCAGCGGCTGCCGCGCCTGTGGCCAACAGCATTGAAAGTGCCGGCGTCTCAGCCCTCCCTTGTGCTGCCGGGCTCGTCTCCTCGGCTGAGCACGTCTCCCCTGCGGCGGGCGGCCACAGCGGCGCCCTGGTGGCGTCCCTGCACGCGACAAGCGACCCCGCGATTGCAGCCCTGCAGCGGCGGTTCAACGAGTCGCTGAACGCAGACCAGCGGACCGCTGTGTGCAAGAT
>Ga0208629_100278_pt1 | contig 25328 bp, 21 predicted proteins | sample LakWasMet19_HOW5_2_FD_183865 | JGI IMG/M metagenome (GOLD analysis project Ga0208629, IMG submission 183865) | Freshwater sediment methanotrophic microbial communities from Lake Washington under simulated oxygen tension - Sediment Metagenome... | ecosystem: Environmental > Aquatic > Freshwater >... | reverse complement strand
CCCTTGAAGCTTGCCGTGCGTGCGTACACACTGTTTTGCAACCTGTACAATTGCTCCGCGTACGGATATCATGGATGTACACGTCATGCCGATCATCGTGGTCACGATGTCAATCGCGTTCTTGACGAGTTGTGCTAGTCACTGTGAATGATACCGCCAATTCCGGAGCGAGCGAGGCCATGTATGCATGCATATGCCCACTCGAGCTCTTGCACCTGCCCATGTGCATCGCCATCGGGTCGGTGAAGATCGCGATGTCGCATGCGCCGTGCACCGGCTCGCGGTCGGGCTCACGAACTGCACCCAGACGTGACGTCGAGTGCGTTCCCCGCGTGGCTCGCCGCTCCAGGCTTATACGGTAGGTGTGCTCTGCACCGCCGTCTCACCGTGACGCATCGTGTTCACCTGCCCCGCCCACGCCTGGCAAAGCCCCCGCCTCGCCCCCGCATGAGTTTGCTGCGCAGCCAAGGCGGCATACCCTTCCGTTTGCCCCCGCCCCGGCCGCTGCTTCTTCTGCCCCGCCCAGCACTGCCACCAGCTGGCAAATCGCTGCTTTCTCCGGCTGCGGCCACGCCGTCCGCCGGCTCGAAGGCCCCGTCCGGGCCGCTGCTGCGCCGGCTGCGGAGTGCACCCGTACCAGGCCGCTTCCGCGACCCTTTCGATCGTGCAGCCAGAGAGCCGTTGCCGCTCGCTGCTTCAAGGGCCGCGAGCTTAAGCGCAGCGGGATGCCCACTGTCAGCTGAGGCCCCGCTCGCTCTGCGCACTCGGCTGATGCCTCGGGACGGCGCAGCAGCAGCTGCGCCACCTGCCGCGAGATAGGAGAGCGCTGACAGCGCTCCGCTGCTTGCATCGCTGAAGCCCGTGCCACTTGGAGCGTACCTCGCCGCGCCGCGACCCGAGCCCTGGGCAGTCTCCGGCCACAGCAGCTCGGGAGCAGCCAGAGGTCTGCGCTGAGCAGCGGAGGGCCTGCTCTGCGCGTCCGTCTCAGGTTCCACCGCTGGGCGGGCTCTTTTGCACCCCGTCAGCCCGCCGCCGGCGCTCACTCTGCTGGGGTGCCCGGCGAGCATAGAGCTGCCCCTGGAAGCGCTGCTGGCGCCGGCTGGCTGCGGGGACTCGTCCTCGCTGCCAGCGCCCCCGTCTGCGTCCTCGTCTGCGTCCAAGAGGTCGATCAGCTCCTCGTGCCCATTCTCTCTGTCGGACAAGTCAACGGGTCCCCCAGCCCCTGCCCCTGCCGCGGCCCCTCTGCAACAGGGATGCAGAGCCATTATGTCGTCCGCCGATGCTGCGGCCGCCGATGGTAACCACTGCGCCCCGGACGGCAAGCCACGAGCCGAGCCAGCCCCATCCAGAGCCGCAACTCCTCCGCCTGCCTGCAGACTGGCGCGTCTGCTGTCGCTGCTGCCTCCTGCCGCTGCGCCCTCAGCCTCCCCGTGCGCCTCCGCCAACAACTCTCGCATCGTCACCCCGGTGGAGGGGTCGGCGGAGGAAAACCAGCTGGCTGGGGCTCCGGGCATCAGCGAGGCAGGCTTGGCGCCACACCCCGCTGCAGTGGAGGCGGTGCCTGCGGCTGCGCTGCCTGCGCTGGGCACGCCCACTGACAGCCCGGCTCTGCCAGCCGCCCGCATGGCTGCCCAACAGTTGTCGCACGTTCCGTTGCATGCAATGCGCTGCGACTCAAGCACGCTGCCAACCGACCCTCTGGCGGAGGGCAGCGCGGGGGGCAACGCACGGCCGCTGGCGCTGGCTCTCGCACCGCGGGTAGCTTTGCCTGCAACGCTATCTATCGCCCCGGTGGCAGCGTTAGGTGCGTCTGTGGGCGCCTCAAAGAACCGCACCAGTGCCACTCTGCGACACGTTGAGGCGTTCTCGCAGTAGCGCTGCACGCTCTCCAACTTGGCCAGGGCAGCCTCGACAAGAGCTCGGGCCTTTGACGAGGAAGTGGACGCCGCCGCTGCCACCGGCTTGCCAAATCCAGCTCCACTGAGCAGCCTGCGAATCCGGGTCACGTCTGACGGGTGGTAAAGGATCAGGCAGTGCGCAGGCTTGCCGTCCCGCCCCGCCCGCCCCGCCTCCTGGTAAAGCCCCTCGGGTGACTTGGGCATGCACAGGTGCGCTACGAAGGCGACCTTGTGATCGATGCCCATGCCGAGGGCAACGGTGCCGCACACCACGTCAATGTCCCCACGCTGCCACGCTGCCTGGACCAGCCCGCGCTGAGACTTGTCCAGACCAGCGTGGTAGCAGTCAGCCCGCACGCCGTTCGCGCTTAGAAACTCCGCAGTGGTCTCTGTGTCGTCCTGGCTCAGACAGTACACGATACCGGCAGCGCGCGGCGGGTGCTCGCTGCGGATGTACTCGAGCAACTGCGCGGCTGCCTGCTCCTTGGACCGGCACCGCGGCCGCACGCAGTAAACGAGGTTGGGCCGGTTGAAGTCCTGCGCAAACAGCTGCGTCCGGGAGCTCATGTGCAGCAGACGCGTGACGTCAGCGCGCACCTCTGGGGTTGCTGTAGCCGTGAGGGCGAGGATGGGCACCTCTGGAAAGCTGTCTCGAAGCGCTCCCAGCTTGGCGTACGCTGGGCGGAAGTCATGGCCCCACATGCTCGCGCAGTGCGCCTCGTCCACCACGAAGCGGCTGAGAAGGCGGCGGCCTGTCGTGGGGCACCGCGCCTCGTACAGCGCCTGTAGGATGTCCGCCACCCGCTCGCTGGCCATGAGAGTCTCTGGAGTCAAGTACCACAGCTTAATCGCATTCACTGCAGCTGGCCGCGATGTGGTGGCGCAGGCGGCGAGCGCCGCGCCCGCCTGGACGCTGTCGCCGTGTGTTGCAGCAGCAGCCATGTGGAAAAGAGTGCGATAAATGCCGCGACATTCCGCTTCGCTCTGCTCCCCACCACTGCTCACGGCGGGGATGCTGATCCCGTATCTGCTAACGGCTCCTGACACCAAACTCGAGACTTGGTCCTGAATAAGAGACAACAGTGGTGACACCACCACGGTCACGCCTGGGCGCAGCAGCGCGGGGACCAAGAAGCAAAGCGTCTTGCCGCCGCCCGTTGGCATCAAAACGAAGGCATCGTCGCTGGAGGACAGCACAGAAGTCACGACGTGCAGCTGCTCGCCCCGGAAAGCCGGAAACCCAAACACAGACTGCAAGCAGTGCACGGCAGCTTGCTCGTTTCGCTTCCGAGCTGCCGGCAAGCTATCGGGCGGGCGGACCGCCATCCGACCGAGGTCGATCTGGGAACGGCTCGGCTTCGGCAATGTTCAGAGGGCCGCAAAGGGGATACAAGCCCGAAGGCTCACGTTCGCGGAAGCAGGCACTCTTGTGTCACGTGTCACGGTGAATCAGAAAGTTCTCGTGCTTCGAGTATCTCCAACGATGCGCAAACAGTCCGACGGACGCCAGAGCTCATGTCACACCGTTTTTACGCCTTACTGGTACAACCCGACGCAGCGGCGCTGGGAGGAGTTGCCCGCAGCGAGCGGTCTTGCTACTTTACATATCTCTTCTGCTGAACTGCTTTGCTCTGCCTGACTCTCCGTTACCTCAGACACCCGTGGAAACCGAGCATTTCGCCGAGTGCCTGATTGAGAGATCCCGCGCCGCTGATTCGACAAACTGCACTTCCGTGATGCGACACACATTCAGCGCTGCGGCGGCGCTCTATCGCAGTTCTCGTTTCGATGCTAGAGCATTGACGCGGTGTTCCCGTGGGTGTCCACAAAGAGTGGCTCACTCAAGCACTCTGGCTTCGTTGCCATTGACGGTTGCCCCAGCAGGCATTCCTGAGCTCATTCCAGCTCGCAATTTGCCAACTCCAACTGTTCGTATCAGCACACTCTCAAATGGCCTACGGGTGGCGACACAAGAAACGTATGGGCAGGTTGCCAGCTTGGCTCTATTCATCGACGCAGGCAGCATGTACGAGCGCGCTGAGTCGATAGGTCCGTTTCGCAGGCTCCCCGGTTCAATCATGGGATCTTCTGAACGTGGTGCGTCCCTTTCACAGCATTTCGCTCATTTTTCCGATCTCACTGCAGGTGCTTGCCATTTCTTAGAGACCGCAGCGTTCAAGAGCACGGCGAACCGCACGACCGAGGACATTCTTGAATACACCACTCGGCACGGGATTGCCACAGGCGCGGTCTTCAACCGCGAGGTGCTCATGTACAAGGTTGACTGCCTGCGTGGCGACGTGGAGGACTCGCTGGCGCTGCTGTCTGACGTGGTGCTGTGCCCGCGCCTGTCGGAGCCAGAGCTCGATGCTGCGCGCCAGGTCATCGCATTTCAGCGCGACGAGGCGCTATCGCAGCCCCAGGTGCTTGTGTCTGAGCACCTGTACACGGCAGCGTACGGCCACGCCACCCCTCTGGGGCGCCCCGAAAAGTGTCCCGACAGCCAAATCCCTGTCATGACCCCCGACATCCTCCGGGCCTACATGCGCAACCTCTACACCGCACCGCGCATGGTGTTGTCCGCTGTGGGCGTGGATCACGAAACAGCGGTCGCAGTGGCCGAGCGGTTTCTTGCTGCGGTCCCCGCGGGCTCCCCTGCTGAGAGCGCCCCCGTGCTCCGGCCAAAGCCTGCTTACATCGGCGGAGACGTGCGGTCCTCGCCCGACTGGAGCAGCCTCCCGCCAACCGTTGCCGCTGCCACCGCGAAGACAGAGTTCACGCACATGATGCTGGCCTTCCCTACGGTGGGCTGGAGCGACGATGACGTGGTGCCCATCTGTGTGGTGGACACGCTGCTCGGGGGAGGCTCCTCCTTCTCCGCGGGGGGTCCCGGCAAGGGCATGTACTCGCGCCTATACCGCGAGGTGCTCAACGCTTTCCACTGGGTCGATGCGGCCAACGCGTTCTCCACGCAGCTTTACGATAGCGGGGTGGTCGGAATCTACGCCTCCGCAGTTCCTGAGGAGGCCGGCCAGCTCGCCACGATCGCCGCAAACCAGCTCGTACGCCTGACCCACACGCCTGTCAAGCCTGCCGAGCTGGCTCGCGCCCGCAACCAGCTTGCCAGCAGCGTGATGATGAATCTGGAGACGCGCAGCCTGCTTTGCGAGGACATCGGGCGACAGATCCTCAGCCACGGCAAGCGGATGGATCCGGGGGAGCTCGTCCGCCGCATCCAGGCTGTGAGCACGGATGACATTGTGCGCGTGATGCGGTCCGCCCTGTCGCAGCCTCCGTCCTTCGCAGTGGTCGGGGAGCCGAGCGCCTCGCTGCCCTCCTATGAGCAGCTGCGCGGCTTCTTCGGGGAGGCGGCCGCCCGCTTCCGATGACACTATTTCACAACAGCGACAGCGATACCTGTATGCACATCTCGCGACTAGATCATGCTTCGATTTCTCTCGTCGCGTGTTATTGTTTCTGCCGCGATCGAGCGCTTCAAACGAATGGTCGACCGCTGTTGTCCTGGTACGAGCAGGAATCAACTGGGGCCATTCTCCAACTGAACCGTGCAGTCGAGCGGGGTTGCACTTCGCGACAACTTTCAAAATTGAGAAAAGCCTATGTCTGTGATTGCTTGATGCTCCGAGGCCTTCCAACATGCGTTGACCGCCGGCGACGTCGCACACCGTTGACGCTCGCTTCCCGAACCGCAAGCAACGCACCCTATGCCTCTTGCGCGTTCGCAGTCATAACCAGATGAGTCCCTGATGAAGTCGCGCATACAGGCCTTCTACGCCAGCACACAGAGGTGGCCCCTCAAGAAACCTAGGTTCAAGCACGGACGAGAAGCTCCACCGTATCCAGTGTACCAGCCGCGGGAAGAGCACCGCGCGGTTGATAGTGCATCGCCACAGAGCTTTCCGTCGGGGCCTCATCCGCCGCAGACATGTCTCTCGAGGGATCGGCATAGACGTATTGGCTGCTGGAAGTCGCCCAAGTATCGTTGGTCGTGCGGGTGGTAGACACTGCAGCGCCAGCGGCACTGCTGCTCTCTTGTGCACTCGAAGGCGCGATAACTGCGCTGCTCGACGACACGTTCTCAGGCGCTCCCCCGTGCTCCTCGACTGCACCGGCTTCATCGAGGTGCTTGCCCGCCTGCGACGCGGCCGCTCCGGGTTCAGACTGCGAAGTAGACACCACCAAAACTGCTGCCGCCCCCACGACCATGCCTGCTGCCTTCCACCACGACAGCTCCTCGCCGAGAAACAGCAGCGCCAGGACCACCGGCAGCAGTGTGTACTGACTGAGCACTGGAATGAGACGGGATAGTGGTTGCGTCTGGGAGGCTTTCACAAACAGCAGCCACCCAACGATTGCAAGGCCGTTCGCCGACATGATCATAAAATGCGGCCACCCGAAGGAGATGCCGACGGGGGCTACAAACTCGTTCCCATCCAACACGCCGGTGGCCAGAAGGCTCAGCAGGCGTGTGAGCACCACAAACCCTGACACTGATGCAATCAGAAGCTGTCCCACCACGTTTACGCAAATGCAGGTAAGCGTGTCAAGTTTGATGGACGCGGAGAGTATGTCGGCGAAGCCCCAAGCGAAGAACGTGGTCAAGAACAAGATGAGCTTCATCACGTCGCTGCTATTGTCGCTTTCTCCAGCACTCTGTGTGGTGTCAGCAGGGTCGACAGCATCGTTATCCGCGGATTGACTCCCGCTGACGCCAAGCAGCACGATCGAGAGAATACTCAAGGCGATGCCAGCGAACTTCCGGAATGACCGCCGCTCCCCGCGGACCAAGAGCCCATACATGATTGGGACGATAGAGTACGTACCAAGCGCAGGAACGTACAGCGAAACCGATCCAGGCTGGGCAAGCAGCTGGTAGAACGAAAAGAATCCGAGGTAGCCCGCCATCAAGGCAGCAATGGGCGTCAGCGACGCTACGCTGACGGAAATTGTCGGCAGCGACCACCCTTTCTGCGCAGACGCAGCCGAAGAAATCGCATCTTGACGGTATCGGCGAGCGCAAAGCAAGCCAACAACGCCAAACCCAGTAATAGCTCTGCCAATGCTGTTGAGCAGAATGGCGGTGCTCCAATGCAGCCCTCCACCCACGAAACTGCTGGCGGCTGAGTTAGCAAAAAGGCTAAGACCGTAGCACACAAACACGCTTGCTGTCAAAAACACGGTTTGTGCATGCGCCATACGATCCCAAAGCGCGGCGGCGATAGACATATCGCTGGTGTTGCAATTGGGAGGGAGGAGTCTGAACTTCCAGCTTTGGCACGTCTGAATCTTCGTCCAAATCGCGCGGCCGGGAGTGCGTTGCGGCGCTTGACAACGACAAAGGCGTGCCGCAAGTCACCAGAAGCCGCCCACACCAACCAATTACTCCGCTGGTGGGGTTGTGCCGCAAGTTGGGTCGGAACACACAAATGATGAATGGAGCTGATCGCTGAGGTGACACAGGAAGTGTCGAGGTCCGGTGTATCGCAGCGCACGTGGAGAGGCAAAGTCGGGCTCGCATTACCGCGATCGCGCTCATTAAATGTGCGAGATGCGAGGCCTCATAGAAAAACCCTTCGAAGTGAAATATCTGTCCGTCGTACGCGTTGGTGAAGGTTCTCGCCGACACGGCCTGTGCGCGTGCACTGCACACTACACGTCATCATTGTACGCGCGCTGCTTTTTCTACCCGTGTGGGCACCACCGATCACCAGGCGCTAACAGAGCGCCTGCTGTGGACTGCTGGCAGGCGACACTGCCAGGTGCATCTCTCGGTGCTGGTCGGCATTGCGGAATGGCCGCCGAGCGCCGCGCATTCGTGCATGAGGGCCGTGAGATCTATCAGTGGGATCAAACGCTTGATGAGGTGAACGTGTACGTAGCACCGCCTCCCGGGGTGAGGGCGGCAATGATCGACTGCACATTCAGCGCCGGGCACCTGAGATTGGGTTTGAAAGGCAACAAGCCTTTCTTGGACGAGGACTTTACGTCTGCCATTGTTGTGAAAGACAGCGTTTGGCTTATCGAGGACGGCGAGATTCACTTCACACTCACAAAGATGCGCAAGGCGGAAACGTGGCCCAGTGTATTCAAAGGACACGGCGAGCTCGATCCCCTTGCAAAGGCTGAGGTACAGAAAAAGATGTTACTGGAGCGGTTTCAGGAAGAGCATCCGGGTTTCGATTTCAGTGGGGCAGATGTGAACGGCGCAGTTCCAGACCCCCGAGAGTTCATGGGAGGGGTGCGACGGTCGTGATGCGCTGTCTCGAGTCGCTCTGTTCTGAGCGCACGGTTATGCACGGCTCGCAGACAATTCTACCGATGACGACGGGAGGGACCGTACTTTTCTCGCGCCTGTGCAAATATCTTCGGCGCCTCGCCGCCGATCACTTCCCCCGGGCCCGAATCCCATTGGTGCCGAAGGGCGCCCCTTCGCTAACCGGCTCGGTGCAAGTATATCGCGAGCGCGACGCTCGGCGAGCTCGCACCCTTGCCTGCAGAAGATAACCCACGCGGTGCTGCTGCTGCCGCTTGATGCACGGACCGTTGCTGTGAGGGTTGGGATTCTATGGCGTCATCGCTGAGCTGTCAAGTCGCTTGTGGGTCCGTTCAGCGCACGCTCCTTTGAAGCCTGTCGCGGCGCCGCGCACCGCAAGGAGCAGCACCGCCCATTACACTGCACGGCTGTATCTTCGGTTTTGCAGCCCCAGATTGCTGATGCGCAGCACGTGCTGGACGAGCGCTGTTGCCGTTGTACCTGCGGGGTGCAGTGTATGCAACCCATGGTCACTTGACCGACGCCTGTTCTCGAGGACTACGCGACTGTATCATTGCGGTCCTGAATGCTCGGACTGTGTGGCAACCTCGGTGCCGCAGGCATACACCGGCGGGGCCATGTGAGGAGGGCAAGTTCAGACTGCCGGTCTCGGAGGGCCCGGGTCGCTCAATTTCAATGTCATTCACCGCAGTTGTATTGACTCAACGACCGTCCGCAGCATCCGAAAGTGGCGAGATTCATCCGAGTCGTGTTACCTTATCCTTGGTGTGAACCACAAGCTCTCAGCGCTGCTAGCTGACCCCAGTCGCTGCTCCGAACCGGATGCCTGAAGCGTTTGTCAAAACTCGTGGGTGTCCCGCACAGACTGCCCGAGCGTGTGTTGCGAGGCACCCACACTCTCGGGCTCCGAATCTGAATCAGCCCGCTGTCGCTGTTGCCAATTTGTGAGCACAGCATGGACACACGTGCCCTGCCGGCGGTGGTGAACATGTGCACTCACACGAGTGCGCGGTCAACGCCAAGTTCAGTCATAATGCAGTGCTGGAAAAGAGGGTCGAGTCGGGGGGCTGTGCTTGCCATGTTGTTGGCCCATTGGTTCTGCCAGCCAGCAACACAGGCAAAGCGCTGAATACTCGAGAGCACAGCGCAGTGGGGCACGTTGCGAATCGCAGGTGGAGGGGCGACTTCAAGGCGCGAGCCTATGCAATCCATTGCCGAGGAATGAAAAATAGTCTCCAGCCACGCGGAAACGGCAGACAAGAGACGTGGGGGTGTGCAGACAGAAGTGACAAATGCCCCGGAGCATTCAGCGCGGAGCATTCAGCGCGAACGCACGTTGCACACATCGTGCCGCGGACACACATGCGAGGGCGTGCGCAGACTGAGCAGTGGCGGCAGGTTATCGTGGCTGCCGCCTTGGGGATGCGAGAGTCGCGCTCGAGTGCCGCATATCGGGCTGAGGCCTCGACGCAGAGGCGGCGGCGGCGCCGCTCAACGCTTCAACAGCAGCACCGCCGCCGCCGCAGAAGCCGTGGTGGGCGAGGGGTCCGGCAACGAGACGCCCTTCACTGCGGCAGCCCCGACAGAGCTGCCAAAACTCGCGGACGCGGGAGCCCGCGCGCCCAGCGGGTAGTGAGCGGGGTACCGGCTGTGCTGGAGGGCCGAGTGGGGCTGCATCACCGTGTGCGCGTGCGGCAGCAGGTGCGGCGCGCCTGCGTCGAGCCCCGCCCCCGGCCCACGCGAGGGAACCAGCAGTTGCATGTCGTGGGGGCTGTGCCGGCCTGCCGTCATGGCGTGCAGCTGCAGGGCTGCGGCGGAGGGCGGAAAGGGGCCGGCGATGCTGGCTGCGCTGCCCCCACTGCTGCGGGGCGCCAGAGGGACCAGTTCCGCAGGCGCAGCGGGGGAGGTGGAGAGACCGAAGGCGGCAGGCAGGCCGCCGCTGCCGCTGCTCCCGCCCGACGCGCCGCCATCGCAGCGCGACAGCCGGCCAGCGCTGGTTGATGCGGGTGCGTGCGGGTGCGGCGGGCTGCTGGTGTGGAGAGACACGCCGAAGCCCCCTCCGGCGCCCAGAGGCCCCGCGGAGGCGCCCCGCTCCCCAGGACCTGGCCCCAGCCCCTCCACCGCGCCGTCAGGGCCGCCCAGGGCCTGGGAGGAGGGCGGCAGCGGTGAGGTGCCGAGCACATCGTGCGAGTGGCTGTGCTGGTGGCCGTGGTGGCTGTGCTGGTGGCCTGGCCCCCCCATGCCCACGCCCAGGTCAGACACGGCAGCTGACACCGCGCCCGAGGCGACGCAGCCAGCAGCAGCAGCAGCGCGGGGGGGAGGCATGCCTGCCGCAGCCGCGACAGCCTGCCTGCCCCTCTCAGCCTCCTCCTCGTCGCTGTCGCCCTCGTGGCGGGAGTGCACCGAGGGGTGCCGCTGCCGGTGCGGGTGCAGCAGCGACCCGGGGGGCCCTGCTGCCCGCATGTGCAGCAGGGGGAAGGGGCCCCCCACGATGGGCAGGGGGTAGGCGTGGTGGTGGTGCGGGATGTGTCCGCCGTATCCAAACGAGGGCAGCGCAGGCATCGCCGCTGCGCCGCCCCCTGCCCCGCTGCTGCCCGCCCCTCCAGCCATCGACTCCAGCAGCAGACCGGAGGAGGCGGCTGCGGAGGGCGAGGGGGAGTGGGAGGAGGCTGGGCTGCCGACCCGGCTGCCGGGGGCGCCGGGGTTCGAGAAGGCTGTCCCCACGCTGCCGCCCGCAGCCGGCCCCACGCCGTGCATGCCAGCGCTGCCCGCACCCGGCACGGGACTGCGCAGCGGCAGCGCAAGACCGGCGGCGACTCCGCCCGCAGCAGCAGCAGCTGCAGGCGCGGGCGCAGAGTAATTTGCGAGCAGCACAGAGTGCGGAGCGAGGCTGCGGTAGGCAGCCGCCGCGGCAGCGAAGCCCGCAGCTGGGCCCTCTCCCGGCAGTCCAGCTGCGGCAGGGGCAGCGGAGGCATGCTGCAGCCGCTGCTGGTGTTGCCGCAGGCTGCCTGCGCCCGGGGCTGTCCAGTCGAGCGGGAGGGAGCTGGCTGCCAGGGGGCCACCGCTGAAGTGATGGTGAGGGAGGGAGGGGGCGGGCAGGGCGAGGGCCTGCTGGGGAAGCGCTGCGGGGGGCACCTCCACGGGGCCTGTCGAGCCGGAGAAGGCAGCGAAGGCGCTGCTACCGCCGCTACGCGTGCCGCCGTTAGTGGCACTGAGGCTGCTGCGGCTGCTGTCTGTAGGGGAGGGGCCCTTACAGGCCACTGGCACGCCTGCAGTGTCGCGGTCGCGAGTTTCATCGCCCGCGGCAGCTGCTGCTGCCGCGAGGGGAGCGCCTGCCGTGCTGCTGCTGCTGCCGCAGCTCACGCTGCGAGTCGGCCTGCCGCGCCAGTCCAGTAGGATGCTCGCGATGGTGGCAGCAGCGTCGGGGCTGACGGCGGCTGAGAGGCCTCCGAAGGCGGACCGCTCGGTCTCAGCCTCGGCCTCCTCGTCCTCGTCTGCCTCGTCCTGCGGCAAGCCCGACAACTGGGCCTCCTGCGGGTCGCTCACTGTAGGGGCAAGTGAGGCGGCGGAGGTGGCCGAGACGGTGGAGGCCAAGCGAGCCCGACGGCCGTTCGCTGCCCCGCGCTGCCGCGGGCGCGCACTGCTGCCCTGCCTCTGCCTGCTCGTGCGGTGGGCGGCCTGCAGGCCGGGCGCTTCCGACGCGGCATCATCGCCTGCCTCGAAGGGGGGCCTGCTGACAGCTTCCGACGATGACTCAGTGTCGGATCGGCGCCTTTCGCCTGCGTCAACCCGGGTGCGGTGGGTTCCATTGCCGCGCGTGTACTCCCCTTCGCCAGCCTCCCCCCACACATCGTCGTCGCCCTCGGCTGCGGGGGCCCCGCCTTCTTCCTCTGAGCCGCCCTCCTCCCCCTTGAAGCCGTAATCCGCAAGCGCACTGCCGCGTGAGCCCACCAACGCCGCCACCGCCGCACTGCTGCCGGTGCTATCGAGTCGCCGGCGCTGCCTCGGCGGCGACGATGCGCGCGGGGGCCGCTGCCCCAACCCTGCAGCGTGCCCCTGCCCCTCGCCCTCACTGTCAGCCGCTGCGCCACCACTGGACCCGTGGCGGCGGTGAAGAAGAGTTCCACCGTCAGACAGCGCTCGAGCTGACCCCGCTCCCTGCCCGTGCCGGCTCTCGTACGCTTGCTGGCCGCCCTCCGAGTCGCCGTGTCCCCCTGCGCCCTCCCAAGCCTCCCCGTCCAGCAGCAGGGCGCGGGTGCGGCGGCCTGGGCCGGCAGCAGCAGAGGCGCCCTCGCTTTCGTCATCAGCGCCGTGTACAACACGGGGGTTCGGTCGGCGTGCGCGACCGGACCGGCGCGGCTGTGAGCCCGGATCTGCAGCTGCGGCTGCACCGCTGGTAGCGGGGCCGTCGCTCGCACCATCGCCGACGGATACGCCAGAAGCGACAGCGGAGCTGCGCTGTACCCCACCTCCAGCCCCGAGGCTGGGTCGCTTCTTGCCACCAGCACCAGCAGCAACAGCAGCCGACGAGAACACAGCGCCCGAACCGGTGGCTCGTGGCTTGCGGGGGCGGCGAGCGCGAGGCTTCTTGGCCCGGCCGCCGCCAGCACCGTCCGCGGCACGATCGACTGCCCCCGAGCTCTCGTCGGCGTCGTCTGCAGCGTCTCCCTTGTGCAGGGCGAGGCCGTGGGACACGTTCAGCTTCTGCTCCGACCAGCCGTAGCTGCCGCGGTAGAGGGACGTGGCAGCATCGAGCCCCTCTTCCTTTGCGAGCTTCAAAAAATGCTTTTGAGCGTGGGTGCGCACCTGCAGCACAGAACGCGTGCCTAGATGCTTGCTGATGGTCCTCCAATCTCTTCCGAAGCGCCGCAACAAGGCCTGCAGCAGCAGTGAAGGGATTGGGGGCGTGTTTCAGATCGCGACATGAATATTGCCCACTCGTTCAGAGAGCCACCCTTCCAGAGAACCACTTACCAGAAAATCCGAATGTTCCCCATCCGTCCAGCGGCCGCCGCCTGAGGAGCTCCGCTCATTATCATCGTCTGCAACGACGAAGGGTTGAGAGCCGCTGAGAGGCTGGCCGGGAGCGTTCATTCGCACCCCCACCAGTTCATCAACAACCAAACTCAAGACCAACCTATTGAGGTCATGGAGCGGAAGATATCTGCGCGCGATAGGGCCGTCTGGCTGCACTGGCTCTGTTGACTCGCGTGTGCGAAGCCTGAGAAACCGTGACCGAATCGCCGAATATGTAACACACGGAAGGGCGTACAGAAGCCGACCATCAGGTCGGCTGAAGTGGCGCTGGAGCTGCGCTGCAGGCGGCCCAGACCTCCATCTTGCGAATCGAAAGGAGTTGAATGACAACGAGAATCTGACAACACACAGATTGCCGGACGACATTTATGGGTGTGTTTTTTGCAAGCAGGCTCGTGTAGGCACACCGTACCTTTCTCTGTGGGCGCGACGCTTGCGCAACGCTTGAACAACGAACTTCGGGAGAATGGCGCGCCTCGGGCTTGGACTCCTCGTGCTCGCAGCGCCGCCTGGTCAAGGGTTTGTTTTTTTCGACTCACCAGTCGACCTCGAGGCTGGAGCTCTACACGGGAGAGACTTGCGGCAGACTGTTTTGGGGGCGGTGGACAACAGCAGCGGCCCTCTGTTTCCGGTGTTCATCGAGGACCTTCCTCCTGGTGACAATGTTACTTTTTCGAAGCCCACTCAAGCAGTGATGCCAGATACGCGTGCTGCGTTCAGCCCGACACCAATACCAGCATGTGCGTACGCAAAACTGCCCAACTGCGCCAGCAATCTCACGACATGCCTGCTCGTCGACCCGGTTGACTCCGACGCCGTTTGCGGCTGCTATTTGCAAAGAGCTCAGTGTCTCAGAACGCTGGGGTGCTATGACGTGATCACGCGGGCGGAGCTGCAATACTGCTTCACTGACCTCGACTGCTCCATGGATGCCTGTGAGGGCACGAGTGCTGTTGCAAGCCTCGCGGTTGCTTCGGTTGCAGCTGCAGCTGCCGTGATTGCGACACTTGCGGCAGTATTCACCCCTGGTTGAGGACTGCGGAGGTTTCTCAGGCTTGCTTTTTCTGGCGTTTCGTGAGACCCGCAGCTAATGTGGAGACGGGCGCCCATGGATCCATTGGAGCGGCAAGGCGCCAACTGCGTACACTGTGGATTGCCGCGTACGCGAGCCAGAGCTCGAACGTGGTTCGGCAATTTACGAGGCCCCGACCCGTCAAACCGTTGCTTTTCGGTGGGTTCGGTAAGCAACGGGCTACGAATGCTGCGGTGCCGTTTTCGCCAATTCGCCAGCAGCTTGATGCTTCTGACGTGGTCGTCGAGGGCGTGACGGCGTGCATCTCAGCCTGCATCTTCGCGGGGCGCGAGGCGGGCCCAGGCCTGTTGAAAGACCGCTCGGGTTCGTGCTCAGCGTGCACGCGGGCCGCCCGTCCGGCGCGTGTCTTGAGTGCATCTCCACTGCCGTAGAGACGCCGTTTGCACACAGCAGCGCCCGAAACAATGGCAGCCCGAGGCTCGCTGACATTCGTCGTTGCTGGACAGGGTTTCTCGTGTCGCTGATAACCGGTGTTGGAGGGTGCGAACCATCTGCATGGGTCCCGCGAAGTGGTCCACCCGGAAAAGAGCATGCCAAGTATGCCAGGCTGGTCTCGCGTAGGAACCTTGCAGTTGTGGCATGTTTTTGCGCGCGTGGCTGATTGTCGGCGATTCAACTTCCCGCATGTATTTTCCAGACTGGCCGGGAATAAGGCAACGAGTCCATACTACGACAGCTCAGAGCCGGATTTACACGATGCTTGCGCCCACTGCTGTTGACCCGGGAACCTGCCCGAACGGCCAACAAGACTGCGCGGCCCGACTGTTCCAACAGGAGTCAAGTCGGCTGCCCTTGATGATTGCCGACTCGTCCGACCCACATGATCTGTGCATGCCCGATTGTCATCGATAGGTCTGCACCATGATCCCGCCACAACACTACTAACCCTGAAAGTTGCGTGCTCTCAACAGAATCTGAGTTGTGTTGGGTGCACTGTCTCCGAGCTGTGAGGCCAACAGAATCGTTAGTGCTCCCAACCTGTCAATACACTTAGGTTGATCGTGTGATTTATCGTACGGGCACGAACGTGTGACTAGAATGCTCGAAGAACGAGTAAAACACTTTTGACGCCCGGTTGTTTGCTTATGAGAGTTCGCGATGACTGTTCGCAGACTGTTGAACCGTGTTGGTGTGATTCTGCAATTCGATCGCACCTCAGCCGAGATGCCATTCGAATGACAGCAAGACGACCCAAACGTTTGGGGATGCAGAAGTTTTCGGCGAGATCGTGTCGGTCGCAGACACACGAATTGAGGGTTCATAGCCATCGTTCAAGCTGGGATTCTCAGTTTGAAATTTCGACCTCAAGAAGAAACTTGACTGCTGAGGCTTATGTTTTTTTGATTGCACGAGGGACAACGAAGCAATCTGCCCTAACCTAAGAAGTAAAGTGCCTGGCTGAGTTACGTCAGTCGAAAATCGCTGCAACGCGGAAATCGCTGCACTGTGTTTCAGTTCCAGAATTCACATCATCCACACTGTGTTGGCACACTTGTTTCAAAGCGCCTGGGTTTCGACCTCGCGGGATGAAATACAAAACGCACGAAGATAAACTCAAAGTTCGGACACTGATTCATTTCCTACTCAAAGTATTGAGGTTTGTCTTGTTGAAGTTCTTGTCTAACGATGCGGCAGTTTAGCAGCAACCTTGTTTCAATCTTGTGAGCGAGTCTTCCGCTGACAAGACGACGTCGGACAATGGCTCCCCGAGTTCGACACTAAGACGAGCGTTTGTTCGCTGTGTGGACCTCCAGGCACCATCTGTCCGACGTCTCGCCTTTGGGCTCTCGCAACCTGTTGATGCCGTTGCGCGGCTTTCGCGCATGCCAACGGGTATCTCGGGCCTTCGCGCATGCAATTTTCGCCTGACCATCCTGTTCGTGAAGGTGATTCGTGCCTGCCGGTAGAGATTGAGCAGTATTGTGGTGTTGGCGTGCGTACATGCCGTTCTGCTACTCGTGATTTCCTTGTGCTGTGATTAGAGCGCTGATTTAGTGAGTTTTGAACGCCAGCCAATCCACAACAACATTACCAACATTTCCACTCACGTCATCGAGCAACTAAGAAGCTGAACGGCGTTTCAACGACATGCACCTTCGCGAACGGTGCACCGAAATCACATCGAAATCCACGCTGTCAACAGTCGGAAGTGCTGCAGTTCACATCGAACCTCACCAATGACAACGAATCGACGCCAACGAGCACGAAGGGCAGCCATCCTCAACTGCCGACATCTCGCGCATGAAGATGAAGCATACCTGCCCATTCATGGAGTATCGGTTCATAAATGTGCACTTCGCAGGGGCAAGCTGTGGATGTTGCAGCGTTTCTGCCATATTTAGCTTTAAATAGAATTTACAACCCACTTTGAGCTGCGCTCGCAAGCAACTCGACTTGGTGGAAGCGTGCCGGATGCGGCGCTGCAGGGTGTGGACGGAACTGACACCTCTACGGACTTGAAATCGCCAAAAAACTTTGACAAGAGAGTGCAAAGGACTTGAAACCGCCAAAAGGGTTAGAAAGCGTCACGGAGTGGTTCGTGTCAGCATTAGGTGGCGGTGCTGGATTTCCGTCTTGAAGAGGTATATGTCCGTTTCTTTGACCCGGGGAAGCGTGCCGTGCCATCGACTGGGATGTAAGTGTCTCACGAATGCTTGACGAAATGCCCCGACGGACCAAGGAGTCTAACATAATGCGAGTCAAACCCACGGACGTTGATAAACTCCGTGGACCCGCGCCTCGACACATGTTCGCATCCCGGGAGCCCAGCGGGTGTTGTCGGCGATCGCGGCGGCGCGCAAGCCTGGCAGTTGGTGCGCGTGTGGCGCGGTGGATTGACGCTTGTTCGTACTATCCGCAACGAGATGACTTGGGAGAAACACTGCCGCAGCCTAGAGGCTGAGTCGCGCAACCGCGCAGCAGCAGGTATTGGACCCTCGAGTCGGCGACGGCACTGAATTGCAGTGTCGTGTGACACAGGCGAGAGGTGCTGTCACGGCCGCTGAACGGGTGCTCGGCGGCTCTTTTCGGATGATCGTCACTGGGGACTCACGACGGGGCACATGGAGGGCCTGACGACAAACAATCTGGACGGCCGCTTCCTCGTGTTTCCGTGCTCCTCCGCGCACGTGGCGACGCTGCGGGTGGACGGCGTGCTTGACGAGTCAGCTCCCCAGCTCTGGATTACCACTCCGTCACGGCCGCGCCACGCCTTCCTCGTTCGCCCCTTCTCCCTCGCCTCGGCGGCAGGCTGTATACCCTGCCCCCGTCGGGATAGCGGGGTCGTCTGCAGCCCGGAGCTTCGACCCTCCCCGCTCACACGGCGTGCTGACAATACCGTAGCGGCCAAGGAGGGGAAGGTTCAAACCTTTTAATCCAATCGCACCTCATCGGCGTCGAACTTGGGCTCCGTTCGGTGTGAGACGCGAAACGTGCATGGTGTCGGGCGGCGATGAGTTCGCGAGAACAGCGAGGCGAGCAACTTGCCGACTTGCGATAAGAACCTACAGTGCGCAATCGCGCGAGTTCGATCCATCCGCCGATTTGCGCAGCAATCTGAAGGCAGACTGTGTCGAATTCTGGGGCTCAAACTCCGTCTGAGGCTGCATTCGCCTTCGCCGACTTTTCAGGGCTCACTTCCGCGACATTCGTCGTTTGCAGCGTCGATTGCAGGATTGCAACGTAACGATGCAGCAATGACGTGTCGCCGCGCTCACGGTTGCTCGTTGGCGGCCGTGTTGACGCTCCGCGATGAGCGCTGAGGCCCGGGACCTGTCTGAATCACACGGGCAGCCTGCAGAGCTCAGTGCAGTTTTGACAGCCGGTTTCGGCGCACGCCTCGCTCCCTTCAATCCTGTCACGCCCGATGTGGTGGACGCCGTGATCGGGATCGTATTGCCTGCCCTTGATCCTGCTGATCTTTTGGTTGACATTGGGTCGGGCGATGGACGATTCTTGCTGGCAGTGCGGCAGCGACAAAACTGCCTGGTCGCTGGTGTTGAGTTGAGCACCGAGCTGCATGAGAAAGCGGAGGAGCGGAAGTGTGGCGCATCAGCCCATGTGCGCGACGGCGTGTTTTTGTACAACGCGGACGCTTGTGCGTTTGATTTCAAAGGCGCGCTGCCGCGTCCACCGACTGTGCTGTTTGCGTACCTGGTACCCGAAGGGTTTCGCCTGCTAGCCAGCACACTTGTGGAGCTCTTGCTCTGGATGAACGCGAGTCGGTCGACAAGTGCAGACCGCCGCAGCATGCTGGTGACATACATGTTTTCTCTTCCGACATCGTCCAGCTATTGCATTATCGAGTCTGCAACAGGGGCGGTTGATGTGCCGGGCATTGTTCTGCTGCACAGCAAATACAAGACTTCCCGCGGGATGCCGATGCACACGTACACGCTGGTTAGCGGGGAACGGAATCGCGACGACAGCTGCTGCCCCCGCGACGCAGATGTTGTGCTGGCTCCTAAGGTTGGCGACAAGGCAAGCAGCTGTCCCCGTCCAGAACCCGTTGATCCAGGGTGTGCTGGGCTCGTTTAGTGGAGCATCAAGGTTGATTACCCCTGGCAGTGATGTGAACTGTGCTGTAGCTGCTTGTGTCGCTCGAACTTCCATGATTACCATCTTCGCTCGCTGTCAGCCGCGATCCCCTCGAGCACATATCCTTGCGACCCATTGCAAAGTGATATCCAACTCGAGGCTCCGAGTCAGCTTGCGTCCGTGAGAGTTATCAACAGAGATTGCGTTGGTCTGCGTCGAGGTCGACATGCGCGGGCCGCTGCTGCCTGCCGGAACGATCCGGTCGGAACGGGCTAAGCCCACAGACACACACACGTGACTGGTGGCTTCGGCCGAGCCAGCGGCAACAATTGCAAGTGTAATGCGCACGAGCGTATTCAATTCTCGCCTGAGGGCGTCCAGCCACCACACTCATGTCACTGACGTGGGATGGTGTGAGGGCCCTTCGCACAGGAGCATAAAGCCGTCAGAGCCTCGTGCGTGCGCGTCTGTATCGGGGCTGCAAGCTGCCAATCGCTCATTCTAGTCAGAAAGGCTGCCAGCGAGCAGTAGCCTTGGCCAGCCGCGTCGCCCCTAAAGCCCGCGTGGCAATTCGAGGTCACCAAAGCTAGGAGTGGCGGGGCCCCCGATTGAGCGTGCCTGTGACATAGAGGCGCCATGGGCGCGTCGGGTCCCAGACGCCAACCCCTCCCCGTCTTCCGCACTGTCAGACCGGAGCAGCCATCGGCTGCGGTGTCATTGTCCTCGCTGCCGTTGCTGCTCGCGCTCCCGTCGCGCAGGTCGGCGCGCCGCCGCATCACTCTGCTGCTCGCCTCGCCCCCCATCCGCCGTGACCGCAGACGCATCCCCGCCGCCACCGAGCATCTGACGAAACATCGACATTGGGTCCTGCATCGCCGCCTGCGACTGCTCGAACTCCCGGCGCGTTTCTGGATCCATGTTCTGCTGCATCTTGGGCAGGCACAAAGCGAGGCCACCGACCGCCACCATAAGCAGCAGCTGCGGATTCAGCAGGAAAGAGAAAACTGACGCCTGCGGTCGTTCATCGAAATATACCGCAGCTGCAACTGGGCGTGCTTCTATTGGATACACGGAGGCGATCTTGGCGGCTCCAGGATGGCGGTACTCGACCACACGCAAGCTGCCTGCTGCAGGGCCGTCAGCATCCAACACCGGAGACTCGGCTGACACCTGGACCTTGAAGATAGGATACAAGAGCCCATGAGCTGCCCCGCGGATTTCAATGTGATGCACACCCACGCTGGCGTTGTAGAACGTGAAACTCCCATCCGCCCTGCTGCTCGTGCTCTGCTGCCCGCCATTGAGAACGAGAAGCGCATTGGGAGCAGGGAGCGCCGGACGTCGGCCATCGAGAACGACCCCCGATATATCCGTCGCGCAAGTTGTCGAAAGCAGCAAAGCCGCTGCAACGACCACGCGACAGCCAGTCATCATGATGGTGGGCTTGCTCGCAACAGCGGGACCACGAATCACACAGCAAAGATCGCCCCCGACACCAAGACGAACAAGAGTTACCGCCGACGAGTGACATGTATTCTCTGCCCGCTTTGGGAATGTTTGCACGACTCGTGAGTGCCGGCTGAGTGTGGAACTTCGGGGGGATCGGGTGCAGGAGCAAAACTTTCACCGTGCGATTACAACAGCCAAACGCAGAACTGCAACGGACACATCCAATTCCGCCAACTTTTGTGATTGCATCGGCGTCTCTGTGGCTTGTTGTCGCCTCCCGCTGACTTGTGTTGCGGCCATACGTTTGTGCAACGTGCCAGCAGCCGGCTGGGGAACGCGAAGCGCCGTCCCACCCTCCGAAACTGGGCGGGATTCATCATTGTTGGTTGTCGAGCACCTAGCGCCAACAAGCGCGCCTGGGGTCGCCCTGCTCAGCTGCTGCTCGGTGCGCCCTGGGGCGCCCTCACAGCGAGTCCGTATCTGAGCGCTCCAGCGCGCGGTTCAACGATGGCTGCATATGGAACGGCCGCGTACTGGGACGATAGGTTTCGAAGAGACCCCGAACCTTTTGACTGGTACCAACGGTACGCTGGGCTGAAAGAACTGCTGTCGAAATACATCCGCAAGAGCGACGCAGTGTTGATGTCCGGCTGCGGCAGCTCCCGCCTGTCGGAGGAGATGTACGAGGATGGCTATCAGAGCATCGCTAACATTGACTACGCTGCCCCTGTCATTGAACAAATGTCTGCGCGGCATAAGGACAAGAAGGGCATGTCCTGGCAGGTGATGGACGCGACTTCCCTCAGCTTCGGTGATGGCGTTTTCGATTGCGTGCTCGACAAGGGAACGCTGGACAGCGTGCTGTGCGGCGACAACAGCACCGCCAACGCTGCACGCATGTGCGCCGAAGCTGCGCGCGTGCTTAAGCCAGGTGGCAACTACATCATAGTAAGCTACGGCCAACCTGAGTCGCGCCTGACGTACTTGGAGAAGGACGACTATCGCTGGCGCGTGACGGTGCACACCATGCGTGAGTGCTGCTCGTGCCCCGTGGTTTGCGGTTCCACACGATGCGGTGGTAGTCCATCTCGTCGTCACTGCGACGAATGGAATCGGGGATAAACTCCCGTGGCGCCGCCTCTTCTTGCGTCTACATGCATATTCGCCCACCGATGTCGAGCCTGCTCCCTGCACCGTCAAGTCTCAACACTTCCACGCTACTGATCTCTTTCTCCGAATCTGCCTCATTGCTGCAGCCAAACCCACCATCGCCGGAGCGCCGGCACCAGACGCAAGCGACCCATCGGCGGTTCACTACATCTACGTGTGCCACAGGGGCGTCTGATGACGGCAGACGGTAACATCTACGCTGACTTAGGAAACGGCGACCGAAAAGCGGACATGAACTGGATCAGCGTGACTGCGCCAGGAATTTGCAATGGCGTGTCGCCGCAGGCATAACTGGTTCAACAAATGGCGAACCTCGGTGGTCGAAACACCGTCTTTGACGGCTGAGCTGCTGCCGCCGTAACTCTGGATTTGCCGTGCCACGTTGGCTTGTCGATACAACAACGCCTGCACGTGGCACCGCAGAACCGCCGCAACCGCGCCATTTGAACATCTGTTGCAACGGTCAATGCACTGTTTGCGGTGTAGTCAAGGCTGTATTAGAAGGGCCGCAATAATTGCTTGAAGCGTCGAGGCCGTATTGCTCCCTGTCAAATTCATTTGAGGCAGCCTGAGACCGCTCCGGTACCCCACGATGAAAACTGCGTTCGAATTCGGGGCAGATTTGCGCGTCGTGGCACACATTCGCGGTCGTCCAACAGCACCGGCAAGCCCAACGGTGCGCGGTTGCGGCTTGCGGGCATGTGCGGCAGTAGTATAGAGTTGCTACTCCGAGCGCAGACCCCATCCTCACTGCATTCGGAGGGGTGCGCTCTCGGTAGCAACTCTAGGCTACTTGCGACTCTTGCAGGGGTCGGGGAGACTCCGACCGCTCACGCTACGGATACACTGCAGGGTTGCCATTCATCAGCCGCCTCGTTCGTTAGAAGCAAGGAGGGCAGTCCTGCAAGGTACCGCAGCATGAGGGTGGAGTTCCCGATCTGCAGCAGTGTTCGCCGTATTCAACGGCTTCGGGACCACGTCGATGGCAGCCTGCTGAGCGGTAGGAAGCCAGCCCTGGGGCGCATGATATCAGCAGGGCCTACTGTGTCACTTGTCAAGAATGGGATATAACTTGTCGCTCGCCGCAAATGCCCTATTTTCGGGGTTGTTTCCAAGGGTGAAATGTCACGCTTCTTGCAAAAGCCTAGTGTTGTGGTGGCGGTCACCCCTCTGAACGGCGGTATGCCACCGCTATTCAGAGCGGCTGTCCGTCCCCAATATAATCGAGAAGGCCTCACACGGGCCCTGCCGGCCCTATGAGGCCACCGCTCAGAGTTAGGCGGTAACCCCGACCTTCCTCTCATCTACTATTAGTAAGTCCCTTGCAGTGCTCTATAGAGAGTGTAGTCACTGTCGAAAGGGCGGCGCGCCCCATAATGAACGTTCATTAATAACTTTCAAGCTCTCCACCACACGTTTCTTCCCCCAACCGACGGGAGGAAGGACGTCTGGTGCACTGAGACCAAGGTAATAACACCTTGGGGACTCAGCGACCTTGAGAGTGGGCGGCTGCGTACGAGCCGCCCCATTTTCTCAGCCGACTTCTCGTAAGGGCGGCGCGCCCCATAGTGTCACAGTGAACGTCTGATTTGAACAATGTGACTCCCGTCAGTTCTTATGGAGCATGATTCTCAATGAGTTCGTTAGTTGAAAGAAACAGTTGATACGGGGAAGCCCCTGTCAAAATGTTTTTAGAAAAAGGCTTCATAGATTCTCATGAATTCGATTGCATGTTCGCCGCGCCGTGTAATCATGGCATGAGGCGCATAACCGAAGCGGATGACGCATCACTTGCGGGTTTGGGGGCGCATGGATCCGTACCGTATGTCCACATCGACACGCGATGATGCCGTACCACGTGAATATGCCGTGAGTCGGGTCTTGGGGTTCTACCCGCACTTGTATTTGCTCGGACGATACAGCGCTGTATGATGTAGACTGCGCTCACCTGAGTGACGCCGCCGCCGATGGATCGAGGATTTGGGATTACGGATTGACGTTTGCGACTTACGCGGTTTGCGGCCACGGTGGTTTTCCGGGAGAGGCCAATGTTCAACAGAAGTTCAGTCGCTCCGCCAAAATGCGTTTCGGTTTCGTCCTGGAGGGGGTCAATGTTTTATGCTCAGGCTGTTGCGCATCAATGGCTTTCGACGTGCCTGCCAGCCTGACTGAGTGTACGTAAGTGCCTGACGGTCTCCGAGTCGGTCAATGTTTCGTGTGCGTTGCTTCAGCCGGCACGGGCAGGCCGAGGCTCTGGCAGCTTCGGGCATGACTTGTGCATCGCACGTCCTGCTCCTGCAGCGCCGGCGGCTGTGCCGTGTTCAGCCTCAGGCTGAGGTGTGGGTCTTTACGGTATGTGTTAGCACAGAGCAGCAAGTTTACCGCTTGCCGCAATCATTGATGCCCTATCACCATGATAGCCTGAGGCCAGGCTGAGGGCACAGCTTCAATTTAAGTTGAAAGAGCTGCCACGGTATAGGCACCCAACACGTGAATACTTCAACTTGAAGTTGTGCTCCAGAACCGCGAGCGGATACGCCGTGGACCGTGCGGCCTTGAAGACCTTGAAGGAGCCCCATGGCCACTCACCCGCGGGCCGCCGCGGCGCTCGACGAAGCCCCTATGCTCGCCATTTTCCAAGCCGCGTACTTCAGTTATTGACAATGACAAGAGCCGCGATAGCAGATGCGAATTTGGGGCATCAAGCGTGTCAAGTGTTCAAGTGTGGTGTGCCGGGCACCGTGTGCCCCCTTATGAAACAGCGGTCACAAGCAACACGCAGCAAGACATGACATCCAACGTGTCAGTGAGTGACTGCAGTGCCAGCAGCGCAGATTTCCTTCAATACGAGCTCCGCCGAGTCGGATAATTTCTTATAATTTTCACCGCGACTGGCAACACGGAGCAGTTCCGATCGGTTTGAGGCAGGGCGCACGATCGAGATCAGAGCTTCAAAATCCGTGAAGGCTGCGCCACCAGTGAAACAGCCCGCAAACCAGTCAACCAGACACTGGCAGTCGAGTCAACGACTTCGAGTTGTGAGCCAGCGCTTCACCCCAGCGACTCAGGAGGCCTCAACTCCGATGCGAGGCCGTAAAAACGTGCACATATGATATAACGCACACAGTGGTTCGAGGTCGTGGGTGAAATCGTGTGGGACCTATTGGTTGCTGCAGTACGTGATGCTCAACTTCGTCGTCCGTCACTCCCCGTCGATCATACTGACTTATCTTTGGCAGGCGACAGCTCTATCGAGCCATCAGCAGTGGTTGCTGATGGCGGCGGCGCCGCTCGCGGTGGCAACAAGCACACCGCGTCTCCCACACGTGGAGCATCCTCCGACGAGCAGCGTAGAGGATGACGCACAGAGAAATGCCGAACCAGTGCATCGATGAACCCCTCTCCAATGCCATCGTCATCGAGCTCGTGAGGAACGATAGAGCCCATATGTGTATCACGTCTAGCAGCGGCCTCCAGCGTGGCTGCAGGAAGTACACGGAACAGAACAAGCAAGCTGGGCGGTACATCTGGCTGATAAAAACGCAAGAGCACTACAATCGCGACGTCGACGCGCGGAACTCACCCACTTTTTCTCCTTAACGAACAATCCAGCGCAACAACAACACGGGTCACGTGAAGTGCCGATCGCGAGAAAGGCGAAGCGAACATCGACCGCCTTTTGATGCAACCACCAGCACGAGGGCGGATGAGGGGCGCAGCGCGGAGCACGCCCTCGTCAACCTGCCACGCCAACTGGCCAGGCGACAGAGAGCATGAATCAGCAGCGGCGGCAGGGAGTTCCGCCCCGCACATCACACGAAACCTGTGCATCGCGACGCGTGGCAACACA
>Ga0208629_100277_pt1 | contig 25347 bp, 21 predicted proteins | sample LakWasMet19_HOW5_2_FD_183865 | JGI IMG/M metagenome (GOLD analysis project Ga0208629, IMG submission 183865) | Freshwater sediment methanotrophic microbial communities from Lake Washington under simulated oxygen tension - Sediment Metagenome... | ecosystem: Environmental > Aquatic > Freshwater >... | reverse complement strand
GGTGGAATGCGGGCGGCTTTGGCCGTTGCCCATCAGCACCCCGTTCGCTGACATCTTCGCCCCCGATGGGGGCGTCGCAGTCATGTTGAACTGGAGGGTGCCGCCCTTCATGAGGTCGAAGTAGGAAACCGTGGCGCCAGCGACGGGCTGCCCGTTCCAGGTGATAGACTGCAAGGCGAGGACAACACGCATGACAGCAAGGCGGCCTCATTGCAAAAGTTGGTGAGGTCCCACCTCGCAGCACTTCGAAGGCAGCCCATGGATCTGCTCACACACCTCGACGTAGATGTTGTCGGGGCCCGCGTTGAGCCCGACCACGTTGATGGTGACATTGGAGCCCTCCACCGTTAACTGCACGTGTCCGAACAGGGGAGCCCCCAGCACGTAGTCGGGGGTGCCCGGGGCCAGCGAGTAGAGCCCCATCGCTGCGAGAGTGTACCAAGCCGCCACCTCGCCGCTGCAGGACATTGGAACGAGGAGTCAAGGTCAGAGAGTGCGCCATGGAGAAAAAGACGTGTCGGCCCAGCTCAGCCACAGCATTGGCATCGTTTTGATTCCTGAGCCCGGGACTCACTTATCCTCATCGCCGCTGCAGGTAGTTGTCATAACGAAGAGGCAAGTGAGAGGGCGAAACGAGCATGTCGAACGAGCCAGAAAGGGAAATGACAGGGGCAAGCGGAAATCCAGAAGCGGAAGCCAGGGTTTGCGCTCACCAGAACATATCAGGCCCGGGCTTGTACAGTGTAGTCATTGCCTTGCGCAGCCAGTACTGTCCTCGCGCGGCGCATGGGCCAGTGGCGCCCTTGCTGTCAGTGGCGATGAACATCCACAGCACTGCACAAGCGAGTCAGGCCGACGAAAAAAAAACCGAAAAGGTCGCGGGTTGTGCACTCCCGCTCAGTCCCATTGAGGGAGGGCCGGGCGGCGGGTGACAGCGGTTGTGCCGCTACTTACCGTGATGCACGGGCTGGTTGTCGTGTTCGTACTGGCCCCAGCACAGGGAGGTCATCTCCGTCATTTCGTGAATGACGTCGCCGTAGCCGCCGACGTGGAACACGCCGGGGAGGGTCTGCGCCTGCTCCAGCACGTCACAAATGTCCATACCGGACTTGGAGTAGAGGGCGGCAAGCCCTTGCGGATCGTGCGGCACGTAGAAGCGGTACTGCAAGGCAGAGTGACGGAAAGTATGCGTAAATACGGCTATGCCAAGTGACAAGGCTCGCGGAACAAAAATGCCACCTCCTGAGGGGTTCCATGGAGTGTAGTGAGCGGTGAAATTTCGTGTTCACACACGGCAGAGCACCACCAACACACTGCTGGCCTCACCTGCCAGGGCCCTGCCTCCGTGTAGTCGCCTCCCCAGCTGAATTCATCAAACGGGGATGTGAAGGGGCCCATGCCGCTCTGGCGCGAGCGGAAGAAGCCGGTAGTTGGCTCGAACAGGCGGCTGAAGTTGGCCGACCGGGCGAGCAGGTCTGCCGCGTCTGCGGTCTTGCCGAGCGCGCTGGCAGCCTGTGCAATCGCAAAGTCTGACAGCCAGTAGTTTTGCGTGCGCGCAACGATCTCGCTGCACGTGCCGGTCGTGCCCTGCGCCCCTGAGGCAACGTACCCGTCAGCCAGGTACGGCTGCAGGCACGTGCGCCCCTGGTTGCCAACGCCCCACGGCGGCACCTCATAAGCGTCCTTGCGGATGGCGGCGTACGCCCCCTGCACGTCAAAGCCAGGGATCTGCTTCACGATCGCGTCGGCCAGCGAGATATCGCCAAGCGTGCCGACCATGCTCTGTCGGTCCCCCGGGCTCGCCCACTTGGGCAGCCACCCGCTCTCGCTGAACGCGTTGACCCAGCCCTGGATGAGCGTGCCGAGCGTGTGCGGGAAGAGGAGGGACAGCTGCGGATACACCGTCCGGTAGGCGTCCCAGAAGCCGCTGTCGGCGGAGAGGGGGCCAGGGTACACGCCGTCGGCGGGATCGTAGGGCGACCAGTGGATCTCGCTGCCGTTGGCCGCCACCTCGAAGAGCTTGCGAGGGAACTGGGTGGCGCGCCACAGGGAGGAGTAGAAGGTGGTCAGCAGATCGGCTTGGGTGGCGGCGGAGTAGCCTGCGCCCACGTCCACGATGTTGGCGCGGGACAGCACGCTGCTCCACTCCGCCTTCGACTCGGCTGCCACCTCATCCAGGGTGGCGGTGCCCACTTCACCCTCCAGGTTGGTGGTGGCCTGCGCCTGCGAGATGAGCGACGTGGCGATGCGCAGCGTCAGCACCTGCGTCTCGGGCAGGGTGGGGTCAAAGTCGAGGAAGGCATAGAGGGTGCTGTCCGTCCCGACCCCGGAGGAGAAGGCCGCCACCGGCACGCTGCCGTTCACGCCGCCGGTAACGGTGAGGTTGAAGTAGTGGTGCATGCTGCCCGCGACGCCGCCGCTGTTCGCGGCGCTGAAGCCGGTGATCGTGGGGGCCAGACCAGCCGCGGGGTCGCCAGCGGTGACGGCCGCGTTCTCGACGCCGGGTGAATTGAGGACGACCATGATGCGGCGCGTCTGGTTGAAGCCCGCCGACAGGACGTCGTCCACGTACGGCGGGAAGGTGACACGCATGACGGCACCGTGGCTGGTTGACGCCAGCTCGACGTTGGTGTACCCAAGTCGGTTGCCGTAGGCGATGAGGGAGGCGTTGAAGTAGTACGGCCGCCAGCTAGACTGCGACGGCATGTAACTCGAGAACTGGCCGGGATCCGAGTGCGAGGGGTCCTGCAAACGAGACAACAACAAACTCGCAGCAGTTATCAAACCAAGTCCGTGCGTGTTGGGGTTCGGCAGCAGGGTCCGGAACGGCAGGTTGCTCACCGTAATGCTTGGCATGACCAGGAAGTTCCCGTAGTCACTGATCCAAGGGCTGGGCTGCAAATGCAATATTGAGTGCTTCGCACATCATATGTGGTGCTGATACGAGAGCTTGGTTGAGAACACGCACACGTGACCACGTCACCAACCTGATGGGTACAGCGGATCCCAAAGAAACGGGCGTCTGTGGGGTGAAACCACCAGCTGCCGTCTGAGTTATCCGTCATGGGCGCCCACGCATTGAAGCTCCATGGTCGATTCACAAGGGGCAGCAGGTTTCCGTGACTGAGGTCGTAACGGGAGTCCGTGCCCCCGAGAGTGTTGACGTACTCCTCCGGGTTCGTCACGCCGTTCACCCCACGGGCAGCGAGCACCACTGCGGCGACCACTATCGAGGCTCGGCTTCGCATCTGAATGATCAGACTGAGTCAGTATTCCTGGAGCTTCCCACTGGAACGTCGACGACGAGCGGCAGACACCGCGTGAGCGGAGTGTCGGTGCGACAGCGCGAATGGGGCACCACCAAACACGCCTCGCGGAGACAAACGTTCCAGTCAACGCGGCTACGCGGGAGGCTTCCCAGCGTCAGCCGTAGTCTCCTGCGCGCTGGTGAGTAACCGAGTGTCAGCTCTGCAGTTCAAATTCGCGCTTCATCTGCCACATGCATAACTTCCCAAATCAGCATGGCAGGTCACCTGCATTCTTGGATGTATGACACCTGCATGCAGTGGGCTTGGGTGCGGAGCCGGTCTCTCCTCGGCATCCTCCACTACTGTCGAGTCGCACAGTGTCGACGCCCCGGACTCGGAGTCGCTCGCGCGACATCCCCCACATTCAGTGAGACATGGCAGGCCGGCCTGCTTCGGAAATTTTTGGAGCCTGGGAGAAGGCATCTGCGACGGTGCGGGGCATCGATGCGTCCATCCTGCAGCCAGCAGCGCGGGTGCACGCTCGGAGGCGCCAAGGAACTCACGGGGCCTGGGAGGAAGCAGTGTACGCTCCAGTGCACTCAAGTCTCCAGCGACAAGTCGTGGGCCGCGCTGGTCGAGATGTCGAGGTAGGTGGCGCCGACACACGCTGCAAATGAATGATGTCTCCCGGGCTGCCATTCCGCGCTGCAAGCCATCGGTGCTAAGCGGTTGGGCATGCGCAGGCTGCGCACCGTCTCGAGATTGATTCGCACCCCTCCCCCCCACCCCCTTCGCGTGCAGTCGCACATGATTTCAGCCACGGACGCCGTCAGCAGCGTGCTGGATAGCGCATTCGGCTATGGAGACCTACAGCCTGCAGAAGCGGCACGGGCACCCGCGCCAAGGCATACCGTGGCCGCGCCCCCGCGGCACTCCGCAAGTGCTCGGCTGGATGTAGTAGACCCAGCGCGCGCTCTGCTCACTCGCCGCGACCGCGAAACAGCCGCTGTGGGCAGCACCTCCTACGGGCCAGCGCTGCGGGGCATGGGCGCCATCGTGCACTCGGACGGACGCTACGAGATGATGGCGCCGCTGGGCATCACAGCCGCTCCCACAGGCGAAAGAGCGCCGCCGCACTCTGCGCCGGGAGAGCGTGGGGTGACCAGCGGGTCTGTGTCATTGGGTGTGGCCGGGACCCACAAGACGGCTGCCGCGATCCGAGGCGTCAGCAGCGCTGGCCGCAGCGAGGGCCTCGCAGTCTATCACGCCGATCCAGTGGGGTTTATCCAACGGGCGGTTGACTTGGGGGCGCCCGTCACGCGCGTAGCACTGCCGCCCGACAGCAAGCTGACTGCGTCTGAGGCGCTGCACCAGCTGGATGGCGGCGAGGGCGGCCGGCAGCTGCGCGCGGCTTTGGCCCGGCTGCAACTTGAGGAGCGAGCCGCCTCCACGTCGATCGCGGCCCTCGCGGAGGGCCGGGAACGCCCGGCGGAGGCTGACCTGCGCCTGCGGCAGGACCTGCTGACCACGGAGGACAACGCGCGCCCGACGCTGCACCCGGCCACCTGGGGCAGCGGCAAAGTCGACGCGACAACGTACGCGCACCCCTGGCCTCTCATGGGCAACGGTACGCTCGCGCCCAGCCACCCCGCCGTGCGCACATTCGCCGCTGCGGGGGTTGCCGCGCGAGATCGCAACCGACTGAGGTGAGATCTGGGCAGGGCGGCCTGGCAGCAGATGTGACGGCTGGCTGAGGTGATTACCACCCCTGCAACCGCTGTGGTAACCTTTTTTTATCTTTGCTTCCGCCGCGTCCTTGCACCCGTTCTCTCCGCCGCTTGCAGGATTGCGGGGGACTCCTCGCTGGTTCTCGGGCCCGCCGAGCTGGAGGCAGCGTACATGGCGGAGGCAGCCTCCCTCGGGCCGGGCTACCGCGGCCGCAAGAAGCTAGGCGCCGACGAGGGGGCGCGACTGCGAGCTGGGGCGGCGGGTATGCCCTCTGGCCGCCCTGTCTTGCCTGGCAAGCGCGTCGTGGCTGCCGCAGAGCCGGTGGTGAAATCGGAGCGGCCTTCTGGCAAGAAGATTGTGAGGCGGACTGGGGATGTGAGCGCAGCCGCAGCTGAGCCCGCCACGTGGGATGATGAGCGGCCTGGCAAGCGCATGATCAAACCCACGGTGCGGCAGCAGGGGCCAGAACACCGGTTTGGCAAGCGAATTGTGCGAGGGGACAGTCCGCCGCCGCTCAACACTATCGCGCCGCCACCGCCAACCGAGGCTGACGCCCCGCGCCCTGGCCGGAAGGTCATACCCGACTACCGGCCAGCTGCGCCGCTTGCCGACGGCAGCCGCGGCAAGCGGGTAGTCCTGCCTGACTCCCCACCGCCTGACTACTCCAGGCCCGCAGGAAAGCGCATGACACGGCCGCTGGTCGAGCCGGATTCTGCGGGGGCACTGATCACCATGTCTGCGCAGCCCTGATCATGATATCGATATCGATCCAGCCCGAATGTTTGCCATCATGGCCACATTCTGTCTTGATGCATTGAAGCATTTTGTGATAACTGCGAGCTGGAGCTGTCGTGGCCACCATGGTGCACGGCCATGCGCAGCTGGCCAGATCTGGAACCCGCAATAAGCATGTTTCTCGATCTATATCGGAGACACGGGTGGACATGTTCCGGTTCACATTTTCGAATGCGCCATCGACAAACTCAAGGGCACTTGCCTGACTATTATGAACAAGTCACGGCTTCGCATAGCGCGGGCATGCGTATGCCTCCGTCGAGTGAAAATGCTGCTAGCCGCCTGCAAGGGAGCAGCTCATATACTGTCAAGCAGGCGCAGCGCACATCCGGGGCCTCAAGAAAGTCACACGCCCAAGAGCGCTCGCGCGAATGAGACTACAGCTCGGGCTCCCGTTCTGCCTCCGCTTCACTAACGGCGAGCAGGTTGCTGTCGAGCCGAGGCACGTCGCCGCCGTCCGACGGCGCTTGCAACCGCAGCTCGAACACTTCTCTGATGGGCGGGACGGCCCGTCGCGCATGCTTGCTCAGCCCCTGAAGGTTGCGCAGGCGCGACTGCAGCTCAGGCAGAGATACGGCAGCCAGCGACCGTGCCGACGGGTGCCCAAGAACGGCTGTCGCGCTTGCGGATGCTGCTGTGGGGGTTGTGATCCGGCCGACAGACGCGGACCCGGAGAGGCCACCGGGCTTCATACCAGCTGGGGTCGCCAGGCTAGCTGCAGAGGCTGCGTGTCCCATGCCAGCGTGCATCGGCTTCAGGGACTGCCGCAGGTGGTCGTTCTGCGTCTTGCGGTGGTCCAGGATCGCAGTCCGCAGGCGGCGCTTGTCCACGCTGTGCTTGAGCAGCGTGACCTCGGCCCAGGGCAGCCCCAGGTCTTCTGCGGTGCGCGATACCTTGTCCTTGCTGCCACCAGCAGAGGAGGATTTGTGCCACGGAACCGCGCCCGCCCCGCTCAGCCCCCCGCTGCTGGTTACGCCGCTCGCGGCGCCGAACGTGCTGCCTACCTCGTAGCGTCGCCGGCGCTGAATGTCCGCCAGCTGGCGCTCGCGCAGCACGCGCTCTCGCGCCCTCTCCTCCTCGTCAGCGTCCACACCGATCTGCGCTGCGGCAAGAAGCTGTGACGCGAGGTCGCCCGGGCCTCGCGCCACCGAAGCGCTCGAGCTGGCCCCCGTGCCGGGGCGCGTGGAGCCTCCGCCCGTCCCCGAGCCCGGTCGGCTGGCGGGTCGCCGTCCCGGGGCGCCTTCGTCGCTGTCGCTGTGTCCGGCGGCAGCCCGCGCCGCAGCCAGCTCCGCAGCGTCCCGCTTCCGCCGTGCGGCCCGCTCCTTCTCCGCAATCTGCCGCTCCCGCCGGCCCTGCCGCAGGCCGAATCCCTCGAAGCTCTCGATCCACTGGTACGCCGCCTCGTCCTCGTCCGTGTCCGCCTGCGCATCCTCCATCGCATGCAGGGCGCGCCGCTTGCTGTCCTCGTCAGCCTCCGGATCCTCCCCAGCCCGAGGAACGGGCCGGCCCGTGGCTGCGGCGCGCCCCCGCACGATGGCAATACCCGTCTCGCGGCGCAGGCGGCGCAGAGTGTCCGGGTTGCTTACGACGGACAGATCACCGATCGCACCGACGGCCCCGGCGGCCTTGCGGCCCGCGCCCGCACTCGCCATGCGGACGCGGCGCTGGTCGAACAGGGCTTTGAGCGCCTCCGAGGTGAGCCGGGTGATCTCCTGCTCGCCCAGCCCGAGGGCCGCCGCGGCAGCGCGCTCCTCCTCCTCCATGCGCGCTGCAGCCGCAGCAGCCGCGGACATGGGCGGAGTTGCTGACTGTGCGCCCTTGCCTTGGGACCGTTGCGTGAGGAGCGCTGGCGGCGGGGGCGTGGGAGGCCCTACGATGCTGGCCCTGCGCGCTGGCGGCCCGGACAAGTCCTCTTCCTCTTGGAAGCCCAGCGCTGCCGCCTCTGCAGCGACGTCCCCCACCCCAAAGTCAAGGCCCTCGGGCATGGCTGCTTTCTGGGGAGCCTGCGCCTTGCCCGGTGCCGGTTCGTCGCTGGCCGAGGAAGCCACAGAGGCGCCGTCCTCGCCACCCATGCCGTCGTCGAAAACGTCATCGTCATCGGCAGCAGTTGCTGCCAACCGCTTCTGAGCCGCCGCCGCCGCTGCCTGTTGCGCGGCAGCGACGCCCCTCAGGACGCGCCGGCGCTGCAGAGGGTCCCTCGTGTGCCGCACCTCCGCCTCCTCCCGCAGGTAGTCCACTGTGCGGCGCACCGTGATGCGTTCGCCAATCGCAGCGACCTTGGCCCTGTCGGCCAGGAAGGCAGCCCGCTGCGCCTGCAGGTCTGCAAGCGCAGCGCTGCTCTGAGAGCGCGCGATTGCGATCGAAGACTGCGCCGCCGCCTCCGCCTCGCCGTGCTCGCGCAACATGGCCTCCTGCCGCACCATCGAGCGCGCGCAGCGCAGGCGCAGCGCCTCGTGCGAAGCGTCCACGTAGTCCTCAGCCGCAGCGAGGGTGGGCAGGCTGCTGAGGGTTCGTCGCGAGGCAGCGGGCACGAGGGCCGGCACCTGCGCAACGGCGGCCAGCTGTGCCAGCGGCAGGCCGAAGCGCCGTTCGGCGGCCTTGATGGCGTTGGAGGGCGGCGGCAGCTCCAGCGGAATGACGTAGGAGAAGAGAGCTGCCGGCAGAGCCGCCAGCGCGTGCTCCTCTGGCAGGGACGCGGCCTGCACGGGCTCCTGGTCACCCCTCCCGTCAGCACCCGCCAGCTCGGGCTCCTGCTCGAGGCCGGGATCAGTCATGAAGGCGCCAAGGCCGCTGGCGCCGCTCGGCGCTGTCCCCTGCTCGTGCGTCTGCTGCGGCAGCACCACTGGATCGGGCAGCTCCTCGCCCGCCTCAGCCAGCGCGCGCAGCATGTGCAGATCCAGGCCCCTCGTGAAGGGGGAGCGACCCTTCGCTGCGGGGCTCGCGTAGGTGTCAGAGGCGTCAGTGGCGCGATGCCAGTGCGACCCTGCTACCCACTTGCCGCCTCGGGCGGTGGCTGCCGCAGGATTCGCCTCTGTGGCGGTCTGACCTGCCACCGCGGGGACAGGCAAGCCAGCCGCAACGGGGAGGGGGGATCCTGCTGTCAACAGTGAGGCGGCCTCAGCCTCTTCTGCTGCGGCAGCGGCAGCGGCGTCACTGCTGCGCCGCGTCTGGCTGGATCGCAAGCGGTTCAGAAAACGCGCGACCCCCAATGCGACACGCAAGTTGGTAGCTGGGGCGACTGCAGCCTCCCCGTCAGCAAGCGCCACACTCGGCAACCCCTCGCCTGTCACCCAGCTCCTGGAGCTCATCAGGCCCTCTTCGTCCGCCGCCGTGGCGTGCGACCCGCGGCGCGCCGGGGCAACCCGCCGCTGCGCCGGAGACGTGTGGGCAGCCGCGGCCGCGGCAGCGTCCTGCTCAGCCACCAGCCGCTGCAGGTGGCCGATGAGGTACAGGTTCAAGGTCATGGCGGGCGCTGCGCCTCGCTGAGTGACAGAGAATCCCATTCCATCCATGCCTGCGCCGCCCCGGCTCGCAGACGGCTGCTTTGAGGACCCAGCGGGCGGCAGGGGCTCCGCTTCTGCGGCGTTCAGTGCGGAGAGGCTCCTCAGGGTGGAAGTGGAGCCCTGCGGCGCCACCAGCTCGTGAGCGCCGTCAGGCGGCGCCATCCCTACCCTCAGCATAAGCCGGCTTGGCGCCCGCCTGCTGCTGCGGCCGGGGGATGAAGCGCCTGCTGCCATGACAGATTGCGCCCCCGCTGCTGCGGCGGAGGGCGGATCAGCCATGTTGAGAGACACGAAGTGCCCAAGCTGCAACAGCGTTGTGCCGCTGACGCCGCGCCCCGTCAGTGCGTTGGCGGGCAGTTTCCCCGTGGCACTCGCGGCCGTCCCCGGCCCCCGACCCCGCATGCTGCCTGACTGTGCCCCCACGAGTCCCATCTTGCTGGTGATGAGGGGGCTGTATGCGAACGTCACGGGGGCGGCGGGCACCGCCTGCACGGGCTCCTTGAAGACGCGGTCGACCGCCGTCTTCAGCACCTGCTGCCGGCGCATCTCCGCTGGCGTGGAGGAGAGGAGGGTGCGCCGCAGGTCGGCGGCGCTCACGCGGATGGCAGCCGCAGCGCCAGCACCGCCGTCCAGCGCCTCGCCTGGACCGCCCGGCTGCTGGCCAGGCAGCAGGCTGGGCGCCGACATCGATGCAAGCAGTTGCAGGCTTGCCCGCCGGTGCGGGCGCGGCAGGGCCTGCCCCATGCGGGCTTCATTCGCATGCACGGCCTGCGCGACTGCAGCACCAGCGGGCGTGAGGCCAGTCGTTGCGGGGCCGAGCTTGGCAATGATGGTTCCGCCGATGCTGCCCCTGCGGCCGCGGCCGGCGTGCTGTGCGGAAGAGGAGGAAGGCTCGCCGTCCTGCCGAGCCGCATCGCTGCTGCGCCGGTGCTGCGGCCGCCCGGACGTGGCCCCGACACGGTCAGATGCCTGCTGATCCCCGCGCCCGGCGCCACCCGCGCCTGCCCCATCGCTGGTCGTCTGTCTGTCCGCACCGCCGTCGCCCAGCATGGAGCCCAGGCTGCCGCGCCGCGTGAACCGCACGAGCGCACGCTGCAGGCGCAGGCTGTCCGTGTGATCGGCAAGGGAGGCGTCGGCCGCCTTCCGGGGGCTGGTGACTCCAAGGCGCCCGCTGCTGCGCCGGCCAGGCAGACTGCGCCCCTCGCCTGCGGGGACACTGGAATGGGAGACGCGCCGCAGCAGCGAGGGGATGGACAGCCGTCGCTTGCTCTCCGTGCCAGCGACAGCTGCTACTGGCCCCGGTGCCTCAGCGAGCACGGGGCTCTCGCGGGCAGGCGAGACGCTGCCGCGCGCCGAGCGAGGGACTGCGGAGCGCGCGCTGTCCAGGCGAGCCGTCCGCGCTGCCATGATGATCACCTTGCCGCCCCGCGTGATGTGCACTGAGCCCTTGGCGTCGGCGGCCGGCGGGTCGGCGCTGGCCACCCGCTGCGTGTACTGCCCTTTCACCCACGTGGCCACGCGCAGCGTCTGCTGCGCGCTGGCGGAGGCTCGCAGCGCAGGCACGCTGCGCAGGGAGGGGGCGCGCCGCAGGGGCGGGGGCGACACAACCCGCACCGCAGCACCGTGCAGCGAGGGTGCGGGCGCGGCCCCTGCAGCAGGCAAGGTGCCACCAGATTCAAACCTGCCAGACGCAGGGCCACCAGCCACCACCGGCTGCCCCTTCGAGCTCGGGGAGGACGGGGGTGAAGCGCCAGTGGGCCCCCCGCTCCCTTCGCGCGCGACGGGGAAGCGGGGAGGGGAGCCGCGCCGGCTGCGTGGGGACGGCTCGGAGGGCGACCGAGAGCTGTGCAGCGATGCGGAGGAGGGGGCCCTGCGCAGCTGACCCAGGCCGCGGCGCGCTGACGGCATCCGCTGCAGTCCCGGGATGGTCGCAGCAGCCAGCGCAGGCTCCGCAGCGCCCCTGCCCCAGCGCGCCAGGTCCTGCGGAGGGGCGCGGCCGCCCTGCCGCATCATCGCCCGCATCTGCGCAGACAGATGGCTCTCCACGCGCGCCTCAGCCTGCGCAGCGGCGCGCACGGCGGTGGCGGCTGCATCGATGGTGCGCGCCTCGTGCAGCAGCTGCTTCTCCGGCTCCAGCAGCGCTGCCGCCTGCGCAGCGCGGCGACGGGCCGCCTCCGTCTCTGCGTCTGCCTTCTCCCGGGCATGGGAGCGGCGCCTCAACCCCACGCGCCGGCCGGCTCCGGAGCCCGCGGTAGGGCTCTTCAGGCTGCCAGAGCCGCTGCCCGCCGCGGAGGCGGGGGAGCCAGGTGGCAGCGAGGAGCGCTGGCGACGATGCAGCCCCGATGGTGTCGGCGGCGGGCTGGCTGCGCCCCTGCCCCCCGCGCTCGAGCCAGCCGACACCCGGGAGGCGACGGAGACGGCAGACAGGGGCCGCCCCCCTCCCACGCTGGCGCGAGACCGCGTGGTGCGAGCTGTGCTCACCATCTGACTCGTCCGGGCTGTGTCGGGTGCGCTGTCAGCCGCTGCGTCCGCCTCCAGGCTGCCGTCCAGCAGCCCCATGGCACGCTGCAGGTCTGCCAGGCCTCCCTGAGGGGTGGCGTGGAAGGTCTCCGCGTCCGCCGACGGCAGCAGCAGGGCAAGCCGCTGCGTGGGCTGCAGCGCCGACAGCATGTCGCGCAGGCCGCTGCGCACCAGGCCCGATAGATCAGTAGCTCCGTCAGAGGGAGCGCGGCTGCTGAGCCCAGCGCCGCTGCTCACTGCGCGGGCCTCAGGCACTGCCTGTAGGGGCGAAGATCCAGCCGGCGATGCGCCAGTACGCTTTACCGCAGTCGGGGACGCCAGCCGCAAGCCGTCGCTGAGTCTGAGCGCGTGCTGCATGGCAAGGTTGTGGGGCGAGACCAGCCGGCTGGTGCCGATGCGGTTGCTGCCACCAGCACGGGAGGTGCTGCGATTTGACGCCAGCCCAATGGCGGCGTCATGGGGCGTGCCGCGAGCGCTGCGAAGCGCGCCGTCAGCCTCATCGCCGGTCCCGTCATCGCCGCTCGGATTGCCGCGCGCAGGGTGCGGCGTCTTTCGGCGCGTTGCGACACGGCCCCCGGCTGCGCCGCTCTCATCCTCCTCCTCCTCGAGGTTCGAGTCGGCGATGTGCAGGGGCCGCACCCCCGGCAGCGCGCGGGACTTGGTGCGGGCGGGCAGGAGGCGCGTAGACACGGGCGATGTGCTGGCGTCTCCGCGCGCCGAGGCCATCGCGAGGCTGGCGGAGCTGTCAGTACCAACGACTGGCGACTGGGAGGGGGTGTCGCCAAACAGGAGGCGTGGCGGCGCCGCGGTGGGGCGGCCGGCAGGCGAAGCCGCAGCAGCAGGGGCTGCGCCATGTAGGGCCGCCCTGAGGTGAGGAGGCGTCATGGCTCTGCTTGAGGTGCCGCGGCCAGCAGCGCCATCCTCCGCCGGCGCGTCCGCTCTCCGCTCAGCAGCCTCCCCAGGCAGAGTCGGCGGCTCTGGCAGCCCCACAGTGCAGGGCGCCCAGAACAGCATGCCCGGGGGCGCCAGCGAGCCAAACATCAGCTCGTCCACCGTGCGGCTGATGCGCTCGCGCAGCACGCCGTGGTGCAGCATCATGCCGGGCTGCAGGCTGGCGCTGCCCGCCCACGCCACGTGGAAGAGGGTGGCCAGCGCCTCAATGAGCAGGGCGCGCAGGTGCCCGAAGGCGCGGTCGCGGACCGCGTTGTGCGACGACAGCTCCAAGGTGGTGGCGTGGTGCTTCAGGTTGGCAGTAGGCTCGCGGCCAGGCGATGCGCGCCCGGGTGCCGCAGGCCTGCCCGTCTTGAGAATCGTGTTTCGCGTGTGCTGTTCGCGAGCACCTGCCTCTACGACCGACAGAAACAGAGACGAGTAGGACTGCGATAGCTGCCGGTAGAGGTCACACCAGGCCTCAACCGAGCCTGGTACCTCCGCTGCAGAAGTCGCAGAGCCGCCACCCGGTGGCAGAGGGGCGAGAGTTGACCCCAGCGCAGGGCCCAAATGGCCCGCAGCGCTTGACACCCTGCTGGAGGCTGTGCCTGGGGGACGGAGTCCCTCGCCGCCGTGTTGCGCTCGGGACGGCTGCTTCGGTGAGGCAGGCGGCAGGCACGCCGATGCCAGCACGTCGCCCGTCGCGATTTGCGTGCCGGCAGGGAGGGCTCGAGCGGCAACCTGTTTTCCCTTCTCTGGCGTGCTGCCCTTGAGCTGGCGATACATCAAGCGGGCGCAACGTAGGCGCAGCTGATCGAGAACAACTTGCCACCAGAACAAAGCCAGCACAAAACGCTGCCCGAGCGGTTCACACAAGAGCTCTTCGAGTGCACCCCCAGCAGCATTCCCGGCTTCAACGAAGACGTGCTGGGCCACTGTGCGCGCAGAGGAACGGATTGAAGCTTGCACGACGCAAGGCGTTATGCATGTAGCCAGCTTCGCCGGGAGAGCCGCTGACCCAATGTTGAAGGCCTCAGTCTCAAAGAGAGCGCCAGTTGAGTCCAGGCTGTCCGCGGTGAAAGTCTCTCCATCCGGTGTTTGTATTGACGCTTGTTTGGGTTTGATCGGCGTGACCCGCCTTTCGGGTGGCGATAGCTTGCTGCGGAGGAGGTCCTCGTGAACCTCTCTGGCAACACTGAATAGATCCATGGTGGCCGGCGGGAAACGTCAAAAGTCAAAAGCTGGCGTCGCTGCTGGCATTACATCAGTTCGCCGCCATTGGTGCAGAAGCCAACGCAACCAACGAAAAACATCCATCTATCTCGCGGCCTTGACGCATGTCTGCCAACCCTCTTCCGAATCAGCGTTTTGTCACTCGACACAGAACGCCCAAGATTCATTCGACACATGGGCCGCGCGGAGAAGTTTTTTTCCGAATCCGCTTCAGAAACGGGGTCTATGCGCGCATACCCGTCATGTACGCCAGCCAGCCCAAGAAGTTACGGAATATTGAGGTTCACAATCGGTGTCACCTTTCGTGTCCGGAAAACAATTGGTTTCGCACTTGGTCAGTGAGATGGCACGGTCACGTGCGCTGCTTGCCGTCGGCATGGCTGCGCTGGCCGGCGCGAGCCCTGCGCTGCAGTACGGCGAGGAGACGACATCGCGTCTTCTCGCGAGCTCTGCAGCTGCGCCGCCCGAGAGTGTCGCCTACACCAGCCTCGGCACGGTGCAGGGTGTCGTGTTCGACAACGCGCGTGCCTTCATGGGCGTGCCATATGCGATGCCGCCCGTGAACGCCTCCCGCTGGATGCCGCCCGCCCCTGCGGTGTCCTGGCAGCCCAACGTGCTGCAGGCGTTGTACGACCCGCCGGGCTGCATCCAGCAGTGCACGCTGACAGAGATGCCCCCGCACGTGTGCCCCCTCAAGATCTCCGAGGACTGCCTGTACCTGAACGTGTGGACGCCGCGCGTGGCAGCCATGACCTCCCCCGCGCCCGTGCTGCTGTTCATCCACGGCGGCGCCTTCAAGACGGGCTACGCTGGCGGCACGGAGGGCGGCATCATCTACGATGCCTCAAACTGGGTCAACACCACGGGCGCGGTCGTCGTCACCATCAACTACCGCCTGGGCGCCATGGGGTTCCTGTCCTCGCCCGCCTCCGCGGGCATCGGCGGCAACGTGGGCCTGATGGACCAGGAGATGGCCATGCGATGGGTGCAGACCAACATCGGGGCCTTCGGTGGCGACCCCGCGCGCGTCACGCTCTTCGGCCAGTCCGCGGGCGCCATGAGCATCGCCTCGCACCTGTCGCGCCCGCAGAGCGCGGGCCTGTACCAGGGCGCCATCATCGAGTCCGACCCCTTCGCCCTGCCCTTCCGCGACGCCCCCGCGGCGCAGGACCTTGCCAACGTGTTTGCGCAGAAGGCCAACTGCAGCGACGGCAGCAGCTCCGCCAACTGGACGCTGGTGGAGGCGTGCCTGCGCGCCCTGGACGCTGGAACCCTGCTCATTGCGCAGGAGGAGGCCACCAGCGACGTGCTCGCCTCGCTGCGCCGCCTCGTCGACATCTTCGTTCCCTGGGTGCCCACCTGTGAGTCCGCTCGCGCGCCTATCCTGCTTTAGCGTTATTGCTGCAACCAGTACGGCGGGGAGGCTGCCATTTGGGCACCCGACACGTTGAGAGACCGCCAGGCTGCTACACCACCACCTACACCTCGTGAGCCACACTCGCAGCCCCCGCACCCGCCCTCCTCTGTCCTCAGCCCTCCGCATGCCACTCCTCGCCGCTCACTCACTCACTCACTCACTCTGTGCAGACGGCACCGGCTACCTGCCGCAGCAGCCGCTCGCGGCCTTCCAGGCTGGCCAGCTGGTGGACGTCCCCACCATCGTTGGCACGGTGCGCAACGAGGGCAACCTGTTCATCAACTTCGCATTCGGCAAGCCCCTCGCCTCCGAGCTCGAGTACATGGCGGTTATGGAGGTCATCGTGGGCCTGACTGCGGGCCTGAAGGTCATGACGCAGTACCCCGTCCCCTCGCCCCTCCCCGCGGACCTGCGCCCGCACCTCGCCGACGTGGCGACAGACCTGCTGTTTGTGTGCCCCTCGCGCAACGCCACCGCCTCCGCCGCCGCCGCGCCCGGCCGCAAGAGCCCCATGTTCCTGTACACGTACCAGCACGTGGAGAGCTTCAACCCCGCCGCCTGGGGCACGCAGTACCCCTTCGTGAGTGCCGCTGCGGCTGCTGCAGCAGGGCAGCAGTTGCGCTTCCAGCAGTTTCGTGCTGCGTGGCGCCAGCGCGAGCCGTTTCTTGAGTACTTGATCACCCGTCTGAAATTCTCCCCTCTTTTTCCCTTTCGCAGACGCTGTGCTGGCCGCTCGTGTGCCACTCCGCTGAGCTTCTGTCCCTCTTCCACCCCGACTACCCCCAGTTCGGCACCAACTACACCCAGAGCGAGAACCTGCTGTCCCAGACGATGCAGTGGTACTGGGCCAACATGGCCGCGTCTGGCAACCCGGGCGCGGGGTCCGCCAACTACCCCCTCACCTGGCCGCACTACAACATGAGCGGGCGACCCACCATGCTGTTCAACGCGGGGCAGAACGGTGTGCTGGCTGACTTCAACACCGCCAACTGCGACTTCTTCGACACGCAGGTGGGATACAACTTCTATTGAGCCAGCCCGCCTCAACCCACCGCGCAGCGACTGGCCGGACGCCGACGGCAATGGCCGCGCAGCGCAGCGAAGCGTCCCCGCTGAGTGACATGCTTTGTGAGAGCCGGCTCGCAGCACGCCTCCTGTGCGAACAATTGGCCGAGAGAGGCTCTGGTACTGGTGGCTCGGGCCCAGCAAGCGCCAGTAACTAGGTGTGGGCAAGAAATTGCAGATTCTGGGTGCTGAGGCTCCCTCGCGTTCTTGCTTGAGGGCTCCGCTAATTTCAACATGGTCATGTCTCAGTCTCAGCAATGTTGGCCACTCGGTCTCCGTGGCCCCACTGTGCCGAGAGAGTTTCACTCTGCTGGCCACGGCCTACAGGTGTGAATAACACGAGAATGGCAGCTCGTGTTCGTACATTCGAAGTAACTACCCCCTCCTCCCTCCAGTCGTGATCGATATCACATCGCGATCGAAGCGCCAGCGCTGGGCTCGTCGCCGTTCCGTATCCATGCCGCGGGCGTGCACGCGCAGCAGTCGCCTCCGACCACATGGGCACGTGCCACGTGGGTCTATGGCCATGGATGACATCATGACAAGTGTGCGACATCGGGACCTTTTGGTTGGGCAATGGCGAATTCGATGTGGTACGACTGCGTGAACCGTTCCTGGCAAGAGACTCTGGAATCTACGTGTAGAATCAGGCGGAATGGGTTCAACTATCAACTCGGCCGTCCAGCAGCTGGACGCAGCAGTCGGACAGCAGGACACTTCCAGGCGGCCACACAAAAGCTGCCCACATAGCCAATGCACAGGAACGGCCAATGAAACGATACATGCCCACCAGTCATACAGTCATGCAGTGTGCGTCGTGCTACGTCAGCCTTCTCTCCCGCCGACAGTGTACATTGGCTGATGATGCACGCTCGGAGGTCAGACCTCCATCGTCTGCGGGCTTACTGATCACGACGGCATCAGCGCGTCCGAGTTGCCGTCAGAGAGCGCCTTCATCAAAATCGTGCCCCGCTCCGTGAGTCGGGAGCGCAGCGTCCGGAGCTTGATCGAGGCGGCAAGGCCCTTGGCGCCAGCTGCGCCAAAGATCTCCCGCACGGCTCGCGCCTCAGTTTCGGGGCCATACCCAAGGCGCTGGTAGAAAACGAAGCTGTCCTTGTTGCCCGTCACCAGCGTAATATGCGAGCACCGATTGTTGCGCGCCCACTCCTCTGCTGCCGCCATGAGCAACCTCCCCACGCCCAGTTTGCGAGCATGGGGGGCCACGGAAAGGCGCCAAATAGAGGCCTCGGTTTCCGACGCTGTTGCTGTTGGGCGCCTCTCCTTGTACAGCGTGTGTTCTTTGATGATCGCAACACAACCCATCACCACACCCTTCGCCTCAGCGACGAGGAACTGCGAGAAGCCAGGCTTCTGGTACCGCTCGAACAATGTGCGCTCCGTCATATCACGCCGGGTCTCCGCCAGAATGCCTCGCCAAAGTAGCTTCCGCAACAACCAGCCACCGATCGGAGAGTAAAATACCGCTGCGGCAGCAACCGTTGAGATCGTACCCCACTTCGACTTGAACCCCAAGCCGAGCGCGAAGCAAGTTCCGAAAAAAGCCCAGCCGACCCAGCTCGCCTTTAAAAAGCGGTGGATGTGGGGCGCGAGCTCAAGAAAACCCTGCTGCCAAATAGACACAACCATTCGAAGGTCGTCATCCCTCCGCAACGGGCGGACGACGACCTTGAGGGGCTCATCGGCTGGCATTCTTGAAACAGGATCGACCGTGACAAGCTCTAGAGGGACTTGTCGTGCACGGCCGTACAAAAGGCTCGTCGAGCGTACTCCAGAGGCGGCAGGCAAGTGGCTGCTGGCGCTGGCACAGGTTCGTGCGGAGGACTCGGAAATTCGCCGCTCGTCACGCGGCCTTGAACGCGCGGTGGTCTTCGATGCGGCACGAGAACGGCTTCCAAACCGGGCGAAGGTATTATTTGCTCGAAATCATGGAGCGCGCCATGTGTTCGATCTCTGCCATGACGGTTTGCCAAATGAACCGTGGGGGATAACAGACGCGCATTGGAACGCGTTCCACCGCGGCCAGACAGGTTGGCTACACGAGCCCTCCTTCAAGAGCTGCTTACTTGCTTGTGATGCCGCTGTGTCGCAACTGCGGGGTCCGGCAGAGATACCTTTCGTGGAGCCTGTGTGTTTCATCTCCAAGTCGCGTGCGCCTGGGTGGTCGAGTTCGCCCCCCGCTGCGGCGCGCCACGGCGCATTCGCACAATAGCGATGCGCTTTCGTGCTAGTGTTGCGGGGCGGGTCTGGGGAGCGGTGCTCCTCGCCGCTGCAGCCGCTGACGCGCAATGCCCGACGGCAACCTTTCGAGACGCCGAACCCGACGCACTCTTGGCGCCCGCTCCGCTGGCCCCGTTGGCACAGGCTCCCTTCCCCTTTCCAATGTGGCGCTCCTCGCTAATTACACCATTCAATGCATCGGAGATCGCCACTCTACCCATCCAACCCCGTTTCCCAGACGCTGCGTTTGCATCGCGGGCAAACTGCCCCCACCTGTCCTCCGATTTGCTACTGTGGCATGATCCCTCGACTTGGCCGAACGGCGTCGTCCCTGCGACGCCTGGCGCTGACGTGACTATCCCGCCGAACACAAGGGTGCTGGTATCCTCTTGCTCGATTCCGTCCGATTTTGTCTTTGGCGTCATCACGGTGCCCTCCAACAGCTCCCTCGTCTTCGCGGACGCAAACATTTCGCTGCACACCAGCGGTATGAAAGTGTTTGGCCACGTGGTTGCCGGCTCAGAGACGTGCCGTCTTTGGTCGCACCTCAACATCACGTTTCACGGCACCCGGCCCCAGCCCACCGCCATTTCTGACGCTTTCGAGTGGACGAAGGGTGCGTGGGTGACGGGGACGTTGGACCTGCACGGTGCTCTGTACTCCAGCACTTGGTCCCGCATTGCCGCTGACGTGCGGCCAGGGGACAGCTGGATCTTCCTGCAGGAGAGCGTGAACTGGCAGCCCGGGCAGCGCGTGCTCATCACCACGACGAGCTACAAGGACGCCAGGGATTACCATGAGAACGAAATCTTCGCGCTGAAAGCCGTGTTGCGTGTGTCCGCGGACAGCAGCATGACCGCCATCCAGCTGGACGGCGCGGTGCGATACCGCCACTACGCGGGGAAGGAGTACCAGGCTGAGGTGGCGCTGCTGAGCCGGAACATTGTCGTTCAGGGCTCAGAGCTGGACTCGGAACCCACAGACACGTCACCGCTGTCATGCACTGACAACCAGATCTTCTCTAGCTACGCCTGCGGCGATAAGTTCCTAACGGGCTACGGTGGCCACCTCATGATCATGGGCGAGGCGGCGACGGGGCGCCTGTCCGGCGTGCAGCTGTACCGCATGGGGCAGACGAACGTGCTGGGCCGCTACCCCATCCACTTCCACCAGGTGGGCGAGGGCGGCTCCCGAAGTTTCGTGCAAGACAGCTCCATCTGGCACTCCTTCTACCGCTGCGTGTCCATCCACGGGACCAACAGCAGCCGCGTTTCCCGCAACGTGGCACACGACGTCTCAGGCTTTTGCTACTACCTGGAAGACGGTGTGGTGAGTGAGGTGGTGATCATCCGTGGATGCTGGAGCCTAGTATTGTGTGACATACCTGTCCCTTCGAACACGTGGCCCTCGAAATGCGAGCCGAATGCAGCATCACAGCAGCCGTGACACCCTCCCACGCCTCCTCCAACGCCCCATGTGTCTCTGGCCGTTGTGTACGCCATGCAGGAAGAGAAGAACACGTTTGAGCACAATCTGGCGAGTCTTGTCCACCTCTTCGGCTACCCGCCCAGCAATGCGAATTCCACGGGACAATTCATGCCGTGGTGGACACAGAACGAATGGCTGCTGCTGCCTGCCGACGTCACAGCCAGCGGCTTCTACATCACCAACGCATACAACAGCTTCTACGGGAACACCGCCACGGGCGGGTGGGCGGCGTACATCTTCCCGAACATGGACAACCCCATTGGGCTCAGCCGCTACGTGCGCATGTCGCCCAAGAGCCGGCCGACGCTGCGCTTCGAGGGCAACTCCGCGCGGAGTACCGCGTACTTCTGGGGGCAGGCTGGGGCGATTTATGTAGGCGGCAATTTAAGTTACGTCAACACGACGAGCCCGCTGCTCATGTACAACCCCGGCCGGTGAGTGGGTTGCCAGTGCACCCTGCAGATCCGCCTGCCTGATCCGGAATGAGGGTTCAACACCCAGCCAGCCCACCCTTACATGATTCCTGGATGATAACATGTTGTGCAGGGCCAACCCGGGTCGCGACCCGGCCTTCGGAACCTTCAACGTCTTCAACAACACAAAGGTGGCGTTGGCAAACGTGGGAATGTGAGTTGTTTCAGCTGCAATCGCGAGCTCCAGGTTTGGCCAGCACCGCGAGCAGCTGCGCTGAAAGGTCTGAAGAACAGGCGCCGCCATCCGCCTGGTTACGTGCGTTCTTCCCCCTATTTCGTCTTTTGCGCCGCTGTGCAGCATGCACTGGGGGAGCCGCGAGGTGATCTCGAACTACGAGGCGCACGACGTCCTCAGGAGCACCACCGTCTTCGGCATCTGCTCCATCGACAACATGCTCATCAACTGCCGGAGCAATAACACGGCATCTGCCCCCGGATCGCGATATTATGAGTACGGGATGCCAACGCAATCACGAGGTGTGTCTCACCCTGGCGCGTTGACACCGTTGGTCTGTGCAGCATCAATAACTTTGTCTCGCCACACCTGCTCTGAGTACTTCACCTCTCGCTTCTGTTCCACTCAAATCACCCTTTGCAGCCGCCTTCCAGTTCTATGACACTGGTCAAAGGTATGCTACCCGACGGGATCCATCCCCTCGCCATCGCAGAGTCTTTGGCGTGTCTCGCGGTCGCGGATCACCGCCTCTTGTCAACTCAATGGTGCCATGCACTTCACATTCCCTCGCCTGCAGCCACTTGCTCAACCGCATCACCTTCCGCAACTGCGCTCCTTGGGTGAAGAATCAGGTCGTCACCCCGTGGCAGCTGCTCACGCACTCGGACCAGTTCGTGCCGGAGAACATGCAGGTGCGCTGCCTGCTGGCCGTTGTGTTGTGCTCGTTTTGCATCGTGCACCCATCCTGGCATGCCATTCGCCCACGCACGTGCTAAAAACACATGCACCCTTCTGATGGCGACAACCCGCTGCAGGCCACCACCAACGTGCGGTACGACGGCCCCAACAGCGTGAACAACGCAACTCTGATCGGCTTCACTGTGACGAGCAAGCAGACGTGGTCGGGTCGCCTGCAGAACTGGTTCGACGCGGACGGCAGCACGACCTACCGCGGTACGCCAACGCGCATGGGCAGCCTGTATGCCAACGACTGGTGGCGGCTGGACGACGCGTGCACCCGCAAGCCCGAGTGGAACATGTGGCTCTGCGACGACGCGCCGGGGCGCGGCGTGTCATCGTTTTACATGACGTACGACCCGCCGCTGCAGAATACGGTGGGCGTTACGACCTGCGGCAATGGTGATGGATCGCCTTGTCCGCCGGTGGGCACAGCGATGCATCTGGGTCGCAGCAACGTGTCCGCGGCCATGAATATCACCGCCAACCCCAAGATCACGGGCCCAAGCGGCGGCTTCGGCTGGTACCTGAACCTATTTGCGGGCGCACCGCGGTCCATCAGCTTCACCAACCCCCAGATCAACCAGACCGACGCGCTGGTGCTCGTGCTGCCGTACCCAGCGGGCACGCGCTTCAACATCACGTACCGGGTGCCTTACACAGGCTGCCGGACCACTGCCACCCTGCTGTGCTCCTGGGCGTACCGGCGTGTGGCCAGCTATGCGGAGGTGCGCTACGGGCGCGGCGACGAGTACTTCTTTGACGACAGACACGTGTACTTCCGGTTGACCAGCCAGAGCGGCTCTGCGATCGGCAAGAGCGGCGCGTTCGCCACACAGGTGGTGCCGCCCGCCATTGAGCGCAACGGAGTCAGCATCACGGGCAAGCCGTGGGCGAGCTCGATCACCCTCTCGGCCGACTGCACGCCCAGCGTTGCTAACCCGCTGTACTGTGACGTGAATGCCAGCGTGCCGCCGCTGTCGCCGTGCGCTGCTGACGAGGTGCTGTCCGGATTCGACAGGTGTACGAAGGTGCTGCCCACGCCCTCGAGCACAGCTGCTGCGAGCGCCAGCTCTGCAGCGACAGCCTCGCTCACGCCATCCGCGTCGCCGAGCAGCACCCTCAGCTCTTCCGCCTCGCTGGCTGCGTCGCCGACGAGAACCGCGACGGGCAGCGCCTCCCTGGTGAGCGGCACCCCATCGCGCACGGGGACAGGAAGCGCACCCGCGTCCGCAATGGCATCTCTGTCGCGCGGTGCAACGCCCAGCGGTAGCCTGCCTGTGGCTGGATCACCGCTCAGCTCGCCCTCCTCTTCTCGCAGCCCCGCTGCGTCCCGCACAGCATCTCCCAGCACCTCGGCCAGCGGCAGCGCGCGCGTTCCAGGCACCGCTATTCTGCGCGTCGAAATCAGCGCGCGTGTGGCAGTCAACATGAGTGCTGCGGCGCCCGCCACCCGTGCCAGCTTGGTGGCGTGGGATACCGCTGCGCAGGGGGTGGGTGACGCCCTGTGCAGGGCCCTCGCAGCAGCGGTGCAGCGGACTGCTGTGTTCCCTGCCTCTGCCATGGGAGGGTATGTGGGCACCGTGACTGCGAAGGTGCAGTGCAGCAGCGCGAAGCCCTATGGAGCCGGCGCCAACGTTCGTTCCGCGAGCAATGCGAGCCGCCTGCTGCAGGCAACGGCCGCCTCGAACTGCGACCCCAGCGACGAGGTGTCGATGGCAACTGGGTGCCAGGTGGCGGGCTGGGACGTCGTGCTGGTCGCGACCGATACGACAGCCGCCGCAGTCGCCAGCGACACGGCTGCCGCATTCTCGGCTGCGGTGACTGCGGCCCTCGCAGCCGCTGAGGCGTTGCGCACGGAGGCCCTGCTCGCCGTGTCTGCCAGCGATCCGGCGGCCGCAGCCTCCGCCAGCGATCTGTTGGCCTCCGCAGCCATCGGCGCGGCAGCTCCCCCAGCGGCCACGCTGCTGACTGCTGACACCTCTGCCACGAGCGCATCCGGCAGTTCCGCCTCGCCGGTTGGCCCTTCCACGCCCGCTTGGCTCACGCAGCCCGTGCTGATCGGCCTGTCGACAGGCGGTAGCCTCCTCGTCGCGAGCGTGCTTGTTACTGCTCTCTTGCTCCGAAGGCGCAGCCGCGGCCGAGCTGGACGCTTGGGGCTGTCCTCCGACACCAAACCACTCGCGGGGAGTGCGCGGGCTGGAGGTTATCCTGCCGCAAGCTTTTCCCACAACCGCACCGCCGTCAACCACTCCCAGCCTCCGTCGCGCAAGCGAGGCGTTGGCGGGGAGGAGTCCCGCGTCCAACCGAGCACTTCCTATGTGGGCACCAAGGCGGCGACGCCTCACTCGAGCGTAGCGTCGGTGCTCTCCAGCTACAGGAAGGTCGGGCCGCACATCACTGGTCCAGCGAGCAGCACATCTGACGCAAAGGCCGCCAGCAGCCGGACCAGCGAGTCTGGCGATGCGCAGCCGCGTTCGCTGGCGGCCCCGAGGGAGCTCAGCTCGCGCGCTATGCGTGTCTCGCAGGCGGCGATGGGGGCATCGCTGTGGCGTATCTCGTTTGACGGCAGCGAGACGCGCCGTTCCGTCATGGCTGCGCCGCAGCTGGCACCTTCGCATGACGCGGTGCAGCCCCCGTCTCACGCCCTCTCCGTCACGCGAAACCGTGCCAGCCTGCAGGTCGCAGTCTCGCTCCCCGCGCAGCCAGCCCCCGCCCCGAGCAAGGCGACGCCATCTCACCGCCTCACCGCGCTACCACCACCCGTTCCCGCAATGCCTGCGCCTTCGTCTCCCAGCAGCGCGCCGCCCGCCCGCGATGCCCGCATGTCCGGCCGGCCCTCGCACGAGGCAGGAGCGGCCGCGAATGCCGCGGCGGGATTGCCCGGCGCGCACCTGCCGGCCCCCCGTACCTCTTTTGCAATCACGAGGCACTGAAGGTGCGGAAGAAAGCTCCGTCGCTCCGCGGGTGCATCCTCTCTCGACTGCCAGTCTTCCGTGTCGGCACTGCGCTGGACTGCAGTACTCGGATGCGAGCCTCCCATGAGTTGGCCACTGATCCTAGCTGCACTCTTCGAGTCTCGTCCGAGGGTCGGGCATCAGTCCACAGCCCATGTCGCACCGTTCATCCCGCCTGCGCTGCACTCCCATAGTCCGCACCCTCCACGGCCAGCGCGGTGGCCGCCTGCCCGGCTCCACATTTTCTTCGTGTGTCGCTTGCCCAATCGTTCACATTTTGTTCGTGCCTTCCCCGCGGATTCTTTCTAGGACCAGGAGCCGCCTCGGTCGGTTCCCCTCTTGAAGATCTCATCGCCAGCTGCAGAACACAACGGCGACGTGTGTGGTGAACCATATGGCTGATTCACAGCCATAGATCAAACTTGAGGAGCTCACATGCGATCGCGAGCGGAAGATATCGACACAAATTCTCAGCCGAGCTCGATGCAACAATACAGAGCTCCAATTCTCATTTGGTTTCGACTTGAGTGTTCAAGTGTAGATAGGCTGCTGGCCATCGACTGACGCACCTGAATTGATTGATATCTGGATCCTGATCGGCGCCCGCGACTTGGATTTCTTGCTCGCATTTAATCTATCGCTCGCCCTTGAATGACACGAGCCGAGAACAGCCCTAAAGCTCGAGCGTCATGGCGCCGCGGGCTTAGCATGTGCACAGCTGCAGCTGTGCTTGCGGTCTCGTAGCGGTCATCAACTACAGCTGCGACTCGCGTTGCTCATGCTGCTGCCGTGCGCCATTCGAATCCGCACCAACAGCTAGCAACCCATCCAGGTCCTCG
>Ga0208629_100276_pt1 | contig 25376 bp, 7 predicted proteins | sample LakWasMet19_HOW5_2_FD_183865 | JGI IMG/M metagenome (GOLD analysis project Ga0208629, IMG submission 183865) | Freshwater sediment methanotrophic microbial communities from Lake Washington under simulated oxygen tension - Sediment Metagenome... | ecosystem: Environmental > Aquatic > Freshwater >... | reverse complement strand
CACAGACGCTGTCTGTCTCCTTCCCACGCCTCTCTTTACTGCCCGCGGCCGCGGTGGCCGCAGCGCACGATGAGACGCGGGGATTCACTGGGCTGGCGCTGCTCGCTGCGGGGGCGCTGCCGCAGACATCCGCAAGGGCAGACTCCGCTGGCGTTGGCGCTGCCCGTCGAGCGGGCGCTCCCCCGACGGGTCCCGGCAGCGCGCGTGTACCTGCCTCTTCCAGCGGTGCAGTCGGCGTTGGCGCGCAGCGTCCACGCTCTGTTTCCGGGGCAGCGGCTGGGCCACCCGGCAGCGGCAGGTCGGGAGCGGGCGCGAGTGGCGGCGCAGGGGCCCTGCCGTCCCCGCCGCTGCAGTCTGCCGCCGCACACGAGCATCGGGTGCTGCCCCGTACCTCCGCCGTGGCGCTCCGGGATTGGGTGCGCCAGCACTGCCGCATCTGCCTCGAGTACCGCATCGTCGACGACGATACCGCAGCCGCAGCTGGTGCCCCTGCAGCTGGCGCGGGCCCCTCTGAGCAGGCGGCTGGCCTCCCCTCCGCGGCGCGGCGGGTTCTCTCTGAGGTGATTCACGTCACGAGCGCAGCCGACACCCCCGATACAGCGGGCTACCTGCGTGGAGTCGACGGGCTGAGGCACGGTGCTGTTGGGGCCAGCGCAGGGCCGGGAGTACGGTCTGGTGTCTCCACCTCGGGTGCAGCTGCAGGGCAGGCCACGAAGCCTGGGGCGCCAGGGCGCCCTACTACCGCAGCCACAGGCCTCGGCCGTGGCTCCACTGCTGCAGTTCCGAAGCTCACAGGCCCTGCGGGTTCGATGCCAACCCCCGCTGCCTCGGTTGGTGCAGCGCCTGGCTTGAGCTCTCACGGGCTCCCGTTCGGCTATCTGAGTGATGCAGACGTGGCCGTGGCGGTGTCTCTGGCGCACACCCGCAGCCTGCAGCTGCCGCCCGCCGAGGCCGCGGGCGCTACGGCCAAGTTTTCCGCACAGGCCACCTCCGCCTCCGCAGCCCTGTTGCTGCGATGTGCTCTACAGATCTCAGTCTACATTGACGCCCCCTCCGACGTTGCAGCGCCAGCGGGCTCTGCAGCTGCGCTCCCAGCTGCACCCACCGGGCACCCTACCGGCGGCGCGATGGCGGCGGCTGGCGGGCGCACTCAAGTCTTCATCGGTGACGCCCGCATTCCGTTGCTGCAGCTAGTAGCCTCGCAGGACCGCCTGACACTGCCAACCAGACATGGGGAGGCGCCCCAGACGGTGCTGCAGCTGCGGGGGGCTCTTGACCTGCTGTATACCGGCCGCAAGCAGCGCTGGGCGCGCACTGCAGCCCTCTCGCAGGTCAGCAGTCCCAGCTCGGTAGCGTACCCGCCGCGCCCAGGCGGCATTGGTGCACGCGTTGACGAGGAGGTGGCGAACGCACGACAGGCCTCCCTGGGAGCAGCCCTGCGCGGCGATGCCGCACCTGCGCCTGTGCCTGCACCTGTGCCTGCGCCTGCGCCAGCTGCTCTTGCACGCGCTCCTGGCGGTCCTGGTAGCTCAAGTCAGTCAGGCGGGCTCCGTCCTGCCGTGGCAGCACCTGCGGCTGCCGCACCCTCAGCTGGGGCTGGCAGCAGAAGGGGTGGTGGTTCGGCCTCCACACGGCCATCGCCTGCGCCTGCAGCACCTGCAGAGTCCGTGGCGCCCGCTGCTGCGTCCGCCGCTGCGAGCGCAGAGGCCTCAGCTGCAGCAGCGATCTCTGCGCTCGCGCCAGAGCTGCGCTCCCGAGTTGAGCAGATGCTGCGGCTGCGGGCGAGCTACTTCGAGCATGTGGCGGGGGATGCGCACAGTGCCGCGGCAGGCGACGCAGGCGCCAGCGGCGAGGAGGCAAGTGGTCGCGCTGTGCCTGCGGCTGCTGCAGCCGGTAAGAGGAGCGCCGCAGCCCCTCAGCTGTTTGCGGCCGCCGATGAGGTCGTGGGCAGCATCGACTTCTGCCTGCAGCTGCACCTGGCACTGCCGCGGGGGGAGTCTCGAGCCGGGGGCGCGGCGGGGGCGCCTCAAACCTCCGCTTCCCGCATGCGACTTGCAGGCGGCCGCGAGCGCTCGCTGACGCGGCATTCGCCTGAAGGCGCAGCTTCGCGTGTGTTTGCCCCGGCGCAACCCAGCACAGCGCTTCTGCGTGTGCCCGCGCCGCCGCCACTGCCAGACCTGCGGAAGCCGCTGCGAGCCCACCCCGAACGCAGTGCAGCAGCAGCAGCAGCAGCAACCGCAGCAGCAGCGCAGACATGCGACCTTGCGCCGCAGATCGACAGCGCTGCGATAGCGGGCCCCGGGGGGCACCCGCTGGTGCTGCCGCTCGCTGCTCGAGTCGATGACAGGGCGTATGGCGGCCAGCGGCACGAGGCACGGCCCGCGCATGGTGCCGCATCCCTTGCCGAGCACGCCAGGGTGCTGCGGCACGCCTGTACCTTCCTTGCGAGGTCGCCCCAAACCGCACCGGCTGCCGTGGCCCCCGTGTCGATCCTGCGTCCGCCCCAGCAACCCGCGCCGACCGCGCTGCTGTTGCTTCCGCCGCTGCCGCACCTCGCGGCCGGCTTCGGCACTCGCGGCCCACGTGTGGGCGCCGCCTTGCCGCAGGCTGCAGGTGTTCTGGACCGGCTGCTGAGCTATGTGACGGCGAGTGTGGCGCCCCCGCGTGCGCTGCTGGAAGCCGCTTCCCGAGGCGCCACTGGTGGGCGATGGCCGCCCCTAGCTTTGCTGCACTGGGAAGACAGCTTTGTAAGCCGATTCAGTTCGCACTGGCCCGCTCTGCTGTGCAGCAACGGGACGCTGCCGCTCACCTCGCTGCTGCGCGCGCTCCTCGCTTTTTCACGGCCTGGAGAGGGACTCCGCCCCGCGAGCGAAGGGGGTGGTGGCTCGGTGCTGTGGAGCGAGCAGGCACTGCGAAGCCACGCACTGCTCCGGACACTGAACGCAACCGTGTTGGCGGACGCTGTGGGTGACGGCACACTACCCATGCAAGAGTCGCCCCCAAGCGCGGGGGAGGCGGAGGGTTGGCTCCCCGACCTCGAAGGGGCTGTACCCTTGTCAGATCTGCGAGCGGCCCCGCTCTTCGCCCTCACGGCCTCTCGCCTGCACGCCGCTGTCCAGGGTCTCGTCGAAGCCTTGCATGCTCACTCTACCCTCGTGAGCTTGGCGTTCGCGACTGCTCTTGGCGGTGGCAGCTCGGCTGGCTTCCAGGGCGGCGACGCTTGGGAACAGTTGGTGCCGATGCGCGTTGCCGGGCTCACTGGTGACGGGCCTGTCTCCAAATACCAGTCTTGGATGCGAGCATCGGGCCCGGCCGAGCCTCATGCCTCGCCTTCCACGGGGGCTTTCGCCGAAGCGGCTGCTGCCGGAGGCGAGGCGGGCATGGCCTCCGCTGCCGCGGATGTCCGCCTGGCGCTGGCTGCTGCGGCGCCATGCGTGATTCTGCGCCTCAGCCGCCTGCGGCTACTGCCGATTGAGCGCTCGGGGGTGGCGCTGCCGTCTTCGCCCGCAGTTCACTCCGTGCGCGTAATTGCTCCCCGCCTGCTGTCCTGCAGTCGTCACATCCCGCCCGCCGCCAGTGGCGACCCCCACGCCTGGCTGGGGGCTTCCGCTCCGGCCCGCTGCGTCTGCCTCGCCGCCGACCAGCCGTCTCAGGGTCCGGCGTCGGCGCGAACCTCCGCCGTTGCGGTGGCAGTGCTGCCCCTTCCCATGCAGCTCAACAGCCTAGCCCGACGGGGCGTCGACGCTGCGTCGGGCGAGGTGCATGGTATGGAGGATGCCCTTGGTGCCGACAGCGTCGGGCTTCCCTGCGCATGCTTCGCGGCGGAGGAGGCGGCGTTGGTGTTGGCGACCTCGTCGCTGGGGCTGGAGCTGCGAGCATCTCAGCCCTCAGGTCCTGCCGTCACCTCGGAGGGCGGCGAGATTGCAGCGACTGCGTCGCTGCCGATTCTGCCCATGGTCCGAGCGCTGTTACAGTGCCTGTGCCTTGCGTGGAGCACGAGCAATGGTAGCCACGAGGAGGAGCAGCACGCCGCAGCCGGCGAAAGCCTGGGGCTTCGCTCGCGCTATGTGGTGACGGCGACGCCGGAAGTCACTGTCGACCTCGTGGAGCCTTTGTCCGGCGCAGTGGTGGCGCAGGTGCAAGTCTCCCTGCACGCCGCGCTTGGGTCGCACGCGCTGGTGTATGCAGCGCGGGAGGTCGCGGCTGGCTCAATTCAGCGGTGGTGGCGGGGCGTTTCCTCCCCGCAGCCGCGCCCGGGCAGCCCAGCGGTCTTCCCAGCAGCGGCAGCAGTGCCTTCGGCCGCCTCTCCCGTGACGGAGGTGCCGTCTCCGCTGGTTTCGCGGGTGGAATCCCCTGCCGTGCTGTCGCAGCCCATTGTCGCAGACCGCTCTGTTACCGAGGTGTTGACTGCAGCTCGCAGCGACGCGGTCACCACTGGCCATACCGTGGCGCTGCCGCGGCGACAGGGCCCGCTCAAGGGGTTTCTCCACCGGCTGGCGATTAGCGCAAGTGCACCACACCTGCCGCCGTCAAGTGGTGCTCCCCTGCAGCTCGAGTTTGAGCTGTTCGGCGGCGATTCTGGTGCAGCGGGCGGCTCGAGCGCGCTGCATTCGATTGCGCTTACAACCGACGAACTCACCGCGGCACCCGGATCCGTGCATACGTTCTTCACGCCCGTGGCAGACGCTGGCGACACTGTAGGCTCCGGCCAACGGAGCGCGTTCCACCCGTCACATGTTGACGCGCCTGCGCGTCAGCTCCAGCGGCAGCTCCCGAACGGCATTCTCACAGTGCCGGCCAGCCGCGGACTGGAGGTGCACGACGGATCCTCACTCCCTGACGAAGCCGATGGCGAGCAGCGCGAAGTCATGATCGGAGGCCTGCTGATGCGCGTCTACGCAGCCGGCGGTTCACCAGGCGCGCGGCCGCTGTTGGGGGTGCTGGTGCTGCCCAAGCCGCTGCTGTGTGACTTGGTCGATGCAGCCTGGCACAATATCCAAGGGTTTGCTGCAGCTCATGCGGCGGAGCGGACGTTTGAGCTCCCAGTTTTTGCAGCATCAGCAGCGAGTTTGCACGCGGAAGGCCTCCGCCTGCTGGAACCTGCCGCGGCAGCTGATTGCCCCGCAACCGTGCGCATCAGGGTGCAGTACGGTGCGGTTCCGGTGCACGGCGAAGCCGTCGCGGCTGAGCCTGAGACCCACATGGCTCCTGGCCCTGCGCCTGGACGTCTCGCCGCCGTTGCCTTCCAGAGCGCGCCAAGCAGGGGCGATTCGTCGGAGCCACCACCGCCGCCACGATCCGCAGCGTCGCACCTGCCATGTGCTCCTGCGAGCCCTGTACCCACAGAGGAAGGTGCCGCGGGCGTTGCTGCCGAGATGCAGGGTGTCGCTGCGCGAGACCGCGGCACTGGTGCATCTGCTGCCCATGACGTAGCGCCACCGCTCAGACAGGAACGCTCCTCCGCCGCCTCCATCGATGCCCCGCCGGGTCTTCCGGCGATGGCGACACAACAGCCCCGCGCCTCGCTGGCGGATCGCGCGCCCACTGAGCTCAGGGTGGTGGAGCCTGAGGTAGTCGCGCGGGAGTCTACCGACCTGCGGCAGGGGTGGGGCGCCCCACTCACAGTGCCAACGTCTGCAGCTGCCACGGCGGGAAGCTCCGCTCTGCATCCGCTGCCGCACGCTCCTGAATCTGCAGCGCCAGCTGATATCGATGGCACCATTCCCCGCCCCCTTGACGCGAGGGCGCCCGGGGTGGCTGCCTTGGAGTGCGGCCACGGCGGCCTTGTACCTGTCGAGGTGGTGCTGGAGCGTGCCATGCGCCTCTCCCTGCAGAGCATCGCAGCCGCGATGCGGACAGGTGCCGGCCAGCCGTTGACCGCGGATGCCGCGGCCGCCCTACTGCCGGCAGGCACTCCGATTTATTTGTACGCGGTGGTGTCTTGGCCCCAGCTGCCAGGCTTCGCGCTTGATCACCAGACTGGCGTGAACAAGCACTCTGTGTTGTCTCAGCCTGCGCTGCTTGGCATCGCCCCTGCGCCGCCGCTTGCCGCTGAGGATGGGAGTCCAGCGGTAGAGCACTCGACCGTGCGCTGGAACTGGCGCCTGCGGCTGTGGCTGCCTGCGGATCCAGCCTATTGGTCGAACCTTACCGGGCGAGCATGCAGGCGCGGTGCCAGCACGAGCGCTGAAGAAGTGGCTGCAGAGGGCGTGCGACAGCAGCTCCACGCGGCCCTGCTGCCTGCAGACGTGACACCGCTCTCCACACAGGCGCAAAGCCCCGTCAGCGCTGCGAGCCCGAGCCCCCTCGCCTCCGGAGGATGCCGGCACGTCGCCATCCGCATCTTTGCCGTGCCCGCCCGCGCCCCAAGCTTGATGGAGGCAGCTTCCATACACGCCTCCCTTGTGGCTGGCGCTTTCGGACCCGCCGCAGAGGATGCGCCTGCGCCTGCGCCAGCTGCAGTGGAGCCTGCGACGGTTGCTGACGAGGCGTGCCTCGTTATCGCGCGGCCGTGGCTGGACGTGCAGATCGCTGAAGCCTCCATCCCGCTCGCGAGTCTGCTGAGCACCTCATACGGCTCCAGCGGCGTGTTCAGCCTGGAGGCGGCAGGGGGGCGCGCACCCGGCGCAGCCTCCGGAGATGAGGCAACTGCAGGCGCCGCTGTCGCTGAATCAGGCGCGGCGGGTCCGCCGCAGCTGGGGCTGCTTAGTGCGGTGATTCGAATTGAGCAGGTCGGGCCGCCCCTTGCGGCAGGGGCGGAGACAACCTCCACACACACGCCCGTGGCTTCTGCCGCCAGCGCCACCCAGTCACCACTTGCGGCAGCGAGTGCGCCCCATGGGCTGCAGCTGGGCTCGGGGGCGGTTCTGCGTCACATCAGCTCCCTCCTCAGCCTGCCGGTCGCAGGCGCTGGTGCCCCTGCTACTGCCGGCACTGCTGCTACTGCTGCCGTGCCGCCCTCTCAGGAACAGCAAATTGATGTCCAGCCACCCGTCCAGGCACCGACGCCCCCGGCTGCTGCCGCAGAGGGCGCAGAAGCGGATAGTGTGCGTACACAGCGGAGCGCGCTGGCGGCAACGTTTTCCGCGGAGGATGACTCGGCAGCCCGGGACGTCGGTGCAGAAGCCGCGGCGAATACCTCTGCGACGCAGGCCGCGTCCCCCCTGCTGGGGATCGGCACTGCAGCGGGTTGGGAGTCCGTTCGATCGCCGCTCGAGCCGGTGGGCGAGGTTGTGGAAACGGTGGCCGCCTCTGCTGACAGTGACAACGCACCTCGGAGTCTCGAGAGCGCAGGCAGCAGCGGTCTCGCTGCCGGTGGCGGAGCTTTGGACACGTCTTTGGACACGTCGGTATCTCAGGAAGCGACTGCCGCTTGGCGTGTCGGACGCGGTGTCGCCACCAGCCCGACGTCGGTGGCGTCGCCGAGCGCGCCGTCCCGTGAGGATTCATTCGTGGAGTCCTCGCTGAGCGGCGATCAGGCTGGGACTGCAGCAACTGCAGGCGGTGCGGTCGCCGATGAGGTGGACCAGGCCGCGGCGGCAGCCGACACCAGCGCAGGAGCTGCTTCCAGTGCTCCCGCAGCGGCCCGCGGCGTCTGGCGCGACGAGGAACAGAGCCCGTCGGCCTGGTCATCTGAGGTTTCAGACAACGGCTCGCCTGCAGGCCTCTCTCGGATGCGAGCCTCTGTGGAGTCGCCTTTGAACGAAGATCTCCTAGCCCACGCGGCCAGCTTGGCTATGGGCGGGCCTCTGCGCTCCCCCGCCGCAGACTCCCGCCGCGGCAGCGCCAGCACGGACGAACTCGTGGCAGCGTTCCTGTCCGCCACAGGAGCCGCCCCTCTTGACTCCGCTTTCGGTGCGCAGGGGGACGGGGATCGAGTGATGAGCGCCGAGGGGCAAGTGCAGGGGGACGAGGGATTCGGTTGGGCCGCGGAGCCGCAAGCGGACGAGGAGGTGGGAGCAGAGTCTCGGGATGAGGCCGGGGAGGAGGCGGCGGAGGTGGTGGGGGCGAGCAGAGTATCGGCAGCGCCGACACCTTCAGAGCTGCTGCAGCGGAGCGGAAGCCAGGGCGCAGGCGCAGAAGCGGTCGTGAATGGGGCTGCAGACATGCTGTCCCTCTCGTCCCCAACTCACGCGTCTGCAGCTGAGTCTCCCGCTGGTGGTTTGCAGCCACGGGAAGCGGACGGAATGGCGGTTGTAGCCACCGAATTAGCCGACCGTGCCACCGCCGCCTTCCAGCAGCTACCGCTGGAAAGCACAGCGTTCGGCTCCCTTGGGCGGCCTGTGCCCCCTCCGGGCATGCCGACTGAAGCGGAGATCGCGGAAACCCTGTCCGCTCTGGCAGCAGAGGCTGCGACGGCGGAGGCCGCGGCGGCTGAAGCAGACGCATCGGTGCCAGCGGGCAGCGTGGGCGGGGAGCGTCCCCGGGCTTCTAGGAGTGATGCGCATGGTGGCGGCGACAGCGAGGATGGCCACCAAGCCGTCGCAGCGCCGCAGCAGCAGCTTGAGAACGAGGCCACAAGCGCGGCCGCTGGCGGGAATGCCGCTGCGGAGTGTCCGTTGCCGCCAACAGCACCTCCTGTGGTGGGCGGCGGCACACACGCTGAGACGCAAACCGAGCCGGACGCAGCTTTCGAAATGTCTGTCACTCTTCAAACGTTGCGCTCTCCGCCCTCGCCTGCGCCGGCGGCTGTGCCCTCGGCCCCTCCGCTGCACCAGGCGGCGTCGCCTGCAGAGCAGCGCGGGGCCTCCTCCTCCCTCACAGCGCGCCTGCATGCGCTGCTGGCGCACACCCCCAGCTCTCCCGCGTCGATCTCCACGGCGCACAGCTCGACCGGCTCCGCAGGCTCCTCCAGCGGCGGCCGCTCCGTCTCGTCCACTGCCACTGCCTCCGTCGCCGACGCGACTTTCACCTATCCGTCGATACTCTCGCTACTCGGGGGCGCCGCCGCGGGGAGCGCACCAGCGCCCGGAGCTTCTGGCGTCACCGCGCCAGCAGGTGCTGCCGTCCGCTCTGCACAGGCGGCTCTCGCGCCCGCGGCGCTGTCTCCGGAGACGGTGCCGCCGGAGCGCCTGCTCGATGCTCGCACACAGGCAATCTCTCGCATCCTCATGACCGGTGCCCTGCCCGCCGCGCAGCATGCTGGAATCCTGAGCGGCCCCGGGCTATCGCACCAGCCAATCGCCCGCCGACGATGAGACGCTGCACCTTACCTTGCTGGTGTTGCGCCGCGAGGGAATTCGAATCGATCAGTTGCTGAACCGGGTAGAGCGAACGGACAATGTTGCAATAGCATCGAGCTCGGACATGATAGCCAACTGTGGCCGCGCGGCACGGATATGCACCCCAGCGCATCCGCATAATTCGCTTGAAAAGTCAACATTCTCGTCACGCCGACTCGTATACTTACGTACTCAGTTGATTACCTCGGCATAAGCGTCATATCCGTACAGCGACGCTGACGCGTACGTCGACACCGACGTTCGTCGCGATCGACATCGAAACGCGTGCGTGTACCAAATGTCAACGGCGATCCAGGCCGAGGCGAGCTCTCTAAATGACAACACGTCGACGTCTGCCGTATCAGTGGTGCAAACACGTGCACTTGAAACTCGTGTATCATGTCGGACGCAAACTTGTATGGCTCAACACGCATACCAACTGTAACGCCAGCCGCACCGGTGCTCACGAGAGGAGCGAGGCGATGGGGGCGGGTCCTCCCCTGGCCCCGGCCGCTCCAGCCCCCGTGCGGGAGAGGGGGGACGCCTTCGCGCCAGCGCTCGGTGGCGAGCGCGAGGCTGCCAGCGAGCTGGGCGGGGGCGGTTGCGGCGAACCCAGCGGCTGGGCACCCGCCTCGTGTTTTCGGGGGCTGGCGCCGGAGCCAGCGCCTGGCCCAGAGGCCGTGAAGTGTAGGTGCTGCAGATAGGGATTCAACTCCTTGGAGGCGCTGGAAGGGCTGCCGCGCATGGCGGGCGCAGGGCTGTGGGGGGACACTGACGACGCGCCGCCGAGGCGGGTCGCTGGCTTCCCAGCTCCGCCGCCAGAGCTCGGAATCGCATCGGGTGATCCGCCCACGATCCTGGCACCAGACGTGTGCAGGGCAGGGCCCAAAACGGATGCCGTGCTGCTGCTGAGGGCGGAGTCGGACAGTGCAGAAGTGTGCAGCGATGTGGAGTAGACACCCGCCGAGCTCGGCGCCTGGCCGTGCATCCCGCGGTCAGCGCCTGCGTGCTCATGCGAGGGCGTGTGTGCAGGCACGGCGGCTGTCTCGGGCGGGCTCGGAAATGGGCTCCGGGCGGCGGCTGGCGAGGTGTATGCACTGCCTGGCCCGGGGTCTGCAGCGGACGAGCTGAAGGTTGACCGGAAGCCTGCAGAGCCCCCTGCGCCGACGGCTGACCCGCCGCCCATCTGACTGAAGAGCAAGCTGCCCGCGGAGGCTCCGAAGGTCGCAGGCAACCCCGCGCTCTGACCCATCCTGCTGGCCACGGTCGGGCTCGCAAAGGCGCCGCCGCCGAAGCCGCGCATGTGGCTCCCGTGCGCAGCCATGCTCGCTGCCAGCGGCGCGTGCCCCGAGGCTGCCGCCTGCGTGTCCGTCAGCTCCCTGTTCAGCCACGCGATCACCTGCTGGTTGTGCGAGAGCGCCTCCTTCGCCTCCGACAGCTGCTGCCGCAGCGACTCGCAGGCGGCCTCCGTCGCCTCCCGAGAGGAGCGCTCCCGGCTCGTGTCGGCACGCAGGGACGCTGCCTCCCGCTGCAGGGATTCTGAGGCGCCCGCCGCCTCGTGCGCGCTGGCCTCAAGCGCCCTGTTGGCCTCCCTCTGCGCTTTGAGCTGCGCTTTCAGCGCCCGGTACTCCTCCTGCAGGCGCCCGATGAGGGCGTTGCCCTTGTTGATCTCCGCCACGCAGGTCTCCAGCTTGCCCTGCTGCTTGGCAACGGTGGCGCGATACAGGGCTAGTGCCTCCTCAGACGACCCGCGCCCGCTCTCTGCAGCGGACAGGGCCTCCTGCGCGCGCGCTGCGGTGGTCTCCTTCTCCCGCAGCGAAGTCTCCAGCACCGCCACGCGCAGCTGGGCCGCCGTCAGCTCGCGCGTGACAGACAGCCGCTCGCTGTCGACCGCAGCGGAGGACTCCCGCAGACGACCCAGCGACGCGTTGGCGGACTCCAGCTGCGACGTGGCGGCAGCGAGGGCGGTCTGCGTCTCCCGCAGGGTTCCCTCCAGACCCGCCTTCTCCGCCTGCAGCGCGCTGATGCGGGATCGGGCCTCCTCAGCGCTGGTGGCGGCGTCGGCGAGCCGACCCTCCAGCAACCCCCGCAGCTCAGACAGAGCGGCGGAGTGGGCAGCGTCAGCGGCGCGCGCTGCCGCGTCCGCGTCGTGCCGCACCTGCAGCAGTTGCGCCTCATGCCGCACGCGGGCGGCGCCCTCTCGGGTCTCCGCCTCTCCACGCAGCGCCGCCACCTCAGCCCGCAGGGATGCATTCTGCTCCCGCAGCGACGCCGCCTCCCCGCGCACCGACTCCAGCGCATCGGACGTGCGCGCAAGGCAGGCCTGCGTCTGCTGCAGCCGGCCTGCCAGGTGCCGCTTGAGGGCAGCGTCTGTCCCTACGCGTGCCGTGAGCGCCAGGTGCGTGATCTGCTTGAAGGCGTTGGTCTCCACCAGACTCAGGCTAGAGCTGCCGCCGGGAGCGGGATCGCGCACAAGCAGCGAAGCCGAAAACCTGCAGAGACGTCGGCAGGTGCGGCGGAAGTGGCGGTGGATGCTTGCCTGACTGGATTGTGCGCTCTGGCCACCGCTCGACCAGCCACGCCGGCACTCACTTAGGCGTGGCTTCGTGCTTGTGGGCGACGCAGGCTTCCAGCAGCTCCACGAGCTTGGCCGGAAAGGCCGCAAAGTCGACCAAAATGCTCTGCAAATCGTGACGGCGATGCGTTTTACAATGGACGCCAGTGGCCTCCCCCGCAGAGTGGATCGCTGGTTGCGTGCCGCGCTTTGAAAGCCTCACCTGCTCAGCGGCGAGATCGACAAACTCGGTTTCTCCCACTGTCAGGCTGTGAAGGAAAAACGGGTCCTTGTCGTCGGCAATTTCCAGGTGCAGGACTCGCTGTCGCAGCGACGCGCCCTGCGAAACGGCGAGATCGCAAGGCGCAGGGAAAACGTGAGCGAGGCCGAGCGCGGGGCTGATTCCGCAATTATAGCCATACATGCGCTGTAAACTCTGCTATCTGAACGGTACGCATGCACACCTTCGCGTCGCTGCCTGAGAGGAGTCGGACGGTCAGCTCCACGGACTTGGCCGCGGTGTCTGCGGCGGGCAGACCGCGCCCGAGACTCGGCGAGGATAGCACGCGGATAGGCACACTGCCCTCAAAATATGGGTGATCCCGGTCGAGTGAGAGGTCCATGGCCGGACTGTTGATGCAGCGAGGAGGTGGTCGCGAAAGCTGGACGTTGGGCTCAGGTATCCCGCCGCAATGCGCGGTAGCGCAACCGAGCTAGAGCGCACGTCGGACAATCCAAGTCAATGGGCTAATAAAATGCGTTTTAGACCACGATAGAAACTGCAGAATCGCTGGAACAAGTTGTGGCTGCGAAACGGTGTCAAATCAGTCTGTGTGTCAGCCCAGGATTTTGACTTGCACTGAACTCGATGCACTGCACCGTTGCGGATGTGAGCATGATAGCTGGCAAGGAGATTACGCGAGCGGGCTGTTTTTGGAATTGTGTACACGTGCTGTGCAGATTGTGCCCATCCAACTCAGTGTCAAATCAGCGCTCTTTGTTCCTCGTAGCTTACACTCTTCGACCGTTGTCACACGGCTTGTACAAAATGCCTGGCTCGTAACTGGCGCCCAACTCTGGAGGTTTGATTTTCTTGAACGAGAAGTTGTCTTCATGGAGTCTGCCGGCGGATCCGGTCCGCGGCCTGCGGGCTTGCTGCCGCCGCTCTCCCGTCGTCAAGTGTGCAGTCGGCTCATGATTGACGCGCCCCCGGACACACGGCGCACCGCAATGGAAATAGAAGCTGCTGTCGCCAGCTTGCAACGGGGAACGTATGTTCTGAAATTTGGCCGTAGCGGTCAGCCGCAAAAGCGTTTCGTGCGGGTGAACGAGGACGGCGACAGTGTGTACTGGCTGTCGAGACGCAAGAAGCTGTCGGACTCAACGATCCACTTCGCCGACGTGGAGCGAATTCAGCGCGGGCAGCACACTTGGACATTCGCCCGGCACGGCAAGGCTTACGGCGGCGCGGTGGATCGCTCGCTGTCCGTGGTGGTCACGAGCGGCCGCAGCCTGGACCTGCTGTTCGACAGCGCCGACGAGCGTGACACGTGGTTTGACGCGCTGCAGGCCCTGCTGTTGCGGCAGCGCATGACGGTGGAGGACAGCGACCTGCGGTACCTGCGCCACGCCTTCCGGGCAGAGGATGTGGCGCGCAGCGGCCGCCTGAGCTACGAGCAGGTCAAGAGCATCCTGCGCCGCCTCAACATATACAGCAACAAGGCCACGCTCAAACGCATCCTGGAGCGGATCCTCGCCGCCCAGGAGGGCAGAGGCGGCGCCGGCTCCGCGCTGTCGCCGAGCGACGGGGCCTCGGCTGCGCGGTCGCGAGCTGTCTCGGCAGCGCCACCGGAGGAGGCCTTGGCTCGCGGGGCAGGCAGCTCAGATGCGGTAGACAGCGCTACTCTTACTGCCTCGCAAACCCCCGCGCCAGCGAAGCCACCGCTGCCCTCGGGTGGCGCAGGTGGTAGCGGTGGCGGCAGCGTCAGCTCGATCCGTCTGTCCTTGGAGGAGTTCGTCGAGGTTGTGGATCTGCTGAGGGACAGACCTGACGTGGCGGCAGTGTACAGGCAGGCGACAGCAGCGCTGGCTGGACCGCCCGCCGTCAGTAGCGCTCGCCTTGCAGGGGCCGCCGCGGGGAGTCCGGGGCCAGCTGCCGCGCCCGCACCTCCGCCCGGCGCGCTACGGCTCGATGGGGCAGCCCCCATGTCTGTCGCTCAGTTCCTGGCCTTCCTGCAGCGTGACCAGCACGAGGCGGGCACCACTCTCGAGGACGCGCGCCGCCTGTGCGCGCACTTCTACCCGCCGGGCATGGGTGAGGCCATCTCGCTGCCTGCATTCACGGCCTACCTGACCTCCCCCGCAAACAGCGCCTTCGCGCCCGAGGCGGCCGCGCAGTTCCAGGACATGGACCGCCCCCTCGCGCACTACTTCATCGAGTCCAGCCACAACACGTACCTGGAGGGCGACCAGCTCAAGTCCGCCAGCAGCGTCAACATGTACATCACCGCCGTGCAGAAGGGCTGCCGCTGCGTCGAGCTGGACTGCTGGGACGGGCCCGACGGGGAGCCCCTCATCTACCACGGCCACACTCTCACGAGCCGCATCGGCTTCGCGGACGTGTGCCGCGCTCTGCGCGAGTACGGCTTCATGACGAGCAAGTTCCCGCTCATCCTGAGCCTGGAGATCCACTGCGGGCACCCGCAGCAGCAGCGCATGGCCGAGGTGCTGGAGGCTGCATTCGGGGACCTGCTGCTGCGTCCCTCGCCTGACCGCAGGGCCTACTACGCGTGGCAAGGGGCTGTTCAGGCTGCCGCTGCGGGCGAAACTGCGCCTGCGCCATCGGCGGCGGCGGAGGCCGTCTCCGCGGCGTCTCTGTCCCCTCCGTCGCGCTCCACCAGCACACGGGGCGGGGTTCTGGCGGCAGCGTCCCCCGCGGCAGCCGGCATGGGTGACGAGTCTCCTCCTTTGGATCTCATGCCGCAGCTGGCGCGGCTGCTGCCCGAGTTCTCAAGCCTCCCCTCCCCTGCCGCTCTCGTGGGTCGTGTGATTGTGAAGGCCAAGATCAAGAAGCCAGGGAGGGGCAGGCCTGTCATGGTGCCGCCCCCGTCGGCCACGGCCTCCGCAGCAACCTCAGTGAGCAGTGCGTTCGCCGCGGGAGACACCCCTGCCACGGCGGCAGGGTCTCGGCGGTCGATGTCTCTCTCGGTTGGAGGGGAGGCCATCGGCGCCCCGAGACCGGGAGAGCTTGCGACCCCGCTGCCGACGGAGTCGCCTACCGCGCTTGCTGCCGCGACTCCGCTGGCTGCCGAAGCGGTTATTCTCACCACAGAGCTGGTGCCTGCGCTCGCAGATACGGCCTACCTCAACACAGTCAAGCTGCCCCTCGCGGAGGCGGCTCCGGTCGTCCCCCTCCCTGACGGCGCAAACGCTGCAGCGGTGGCACTGGCCACGGCTGCGGTGCTGTCGTCACCGCATGGGGCTGCAGCCACAACAAGAGTCGCGTCCGCGCCTTCAAGCGCCAGCGGCCAGCCGCACACGGGTGATGCCTTCAGTAGCGGCCCCGTGCAGCCTCCCGTGCCCGCACAGCGCTTGCTCTCCGCCTTCAGGGAACTGGCCCCCTGCTGGCACATGAGCAGCATCAAGGAGACCCCCGCAGCCAAGCTCATTGCCCGATCCCCGCCTGCCGTCATGGCCTACTGCCTGCGCCAGCTGCTGCGCGTGTACCCGGGCGCCCTGCGCATCGACAGCAGCAACTTCAACCCCGCCCCGTACTGGGCAGCGGGCGTGCAGATGGTCGCTCTCAACTACCAGACGTGGGACGTGCCGATGCGCCTCAACCGAGCCTTCTTCCGCATGAACGGCAGGTGCGGCTACGTGCTGAAGCCAGCGTTCATGCGAAGCCCAGCGCTGCTGCAAGCGGCAGCAGCAACAGCAGCTCCACATCCCGCCCCAGCGACGCAGGCTAGTGCATCCGCCGCATCCACCGCTGGGCGCGTCAGCCAGGTTGCGGGGGTGGCGCCTGCGGGCCCGATCCCTGCACCGACGCCCGCACAGCAGCGACCCCTGCACGGCACACTCGCTGGTGGCTCCGCCGCATCCTCCGCGCGAAGCCTCCCCGGCGGTCTGCAGCAGACGCCGCAGCCCCGCAGACGATCCGTCACGTTCGCTCGGGGCGGGGCCGCAGCTGCGGGAGACAGCGTTGCGGTGCACGATGCAGCAGTAGCAGCAGCAGACGACGACGGGGAGGCTGCCGCTGCCGCCGATGACGAGGCCGGCGCCGACGATGCGGACGGGGAGGCGGGCGACGGAGAGGAGGAGGACGGGGCTGCGGCCGCCTGCCTGCCTCCCGCTCCCGCGTCGATGGGCCGCAGCATCCGTCGCTCTGCCACGTCTATCATTAAGCGCCTCTCCTCTCGGCGAGGGCGCGGAGCCAGCCTCAGCAGCCCCGGCGTCGGGGACGCATTGGCTGCGAGCGAGCCCACTGGCGGAGCTGAGGCGGGGGCGCCTCACGGCATGGCCTCTGCTTCGCGCGCCCCCCGGGAGGCGGGTCACCGCGCCTCCATTGCCTCGGAGGCGTCCTCGGGATCCTCCGCCACCGCAAGCTCAGACGGGCTGCTGCTGGGCGGCCCTGACCTAAGCGGCCGTGAGCGCCGCGCCGCATCCCCACTGGCCCATGGAGCACAGCCGCTTGGGGCGGACTTGCGCAGAGGCTCCGGCGCTGACCCGGGGAAGCCGGCAGCGGGCGACTCAGGTGCGTGTGTCGACCCCAGCAGCACCTGCGCGCGGCGTCGGTCCGTCTCTGAGACCGCCACCTCCCTCCTGCAGGCGGTGCATGGATCGTTGCCCGCGGCAGTCACTGCCGTTTGCAGCTCGCTAGCTGACAAAGCGGGTGTGCGGGGTAGCCGTGGCTCCGCCCCCGCTGCTGTTTCCTCCTCGGATTTTGATCCATCCACAGCGAGCGGGCCGAGGCACCGGCTGTCGCAGTCTGCGGACGGCGCTCTTGGGGCTGGGGCACCGCCCGCTGAGGTTGCACTAGCCGGTGCGGCCGTTGTTGCACGCGTTACTTCTACTCCTGCTCCCGCTGCTGCTCCTGCTGACACCTCGCGGGCATCTGTCGCTGTCGATGCACCGCTTGGTTCGGCTCGCGTGCAGCTGTCTCGCTTCGCTGCCGTCGCCGCTGCCGCTGCCGCAACGGCGGAGGAGGAGGGGACGTGCGGCAGCGGCAGCGACGTGCCTCTGGCAGGCATCTCCGCTTACGGCCGGACAGAGACGGGACCTCGGCGGCAGGCAGGCCGCAGCAGCGGGCCGCAACCGCCGCCGCGGCTCCCCGCACCCCCCAACCAGCCCCCGTCGCGACCCCCGTCTGAGCCAGCAGTGCCGCGTGCACCAGGTGCCGTTCCACGGGCGCACGTGAGCGCAGAGTCGCCCCTCAGGGCGGGTCCACCCTTCCACCTTGCCGCACACCTGAGGCCCAGCGGCAGCCCGGGAACCTGGCAGTGGGCCAAGATGTCTGCCTCCCCGTCCGCGTCGGGCTCGCCCGCAGCCCGCAGGCCCGGGTCAGCATCCCTGCTGCGCTCCCCGCAGCCGTCGCCGCTGCTGCTGCCGCAATACTACAGCCCGGAGCAGGTCTCGCATCTGGGCGGGCGGCTGGGTGGGGTGGAGGAGCTGAAACCGAAGGGATCGCCGCTCAAGCGAGTGGCCACGCCGCAAGGGCCGCTCGGGGCGCTGGGGAACGTGCGGTTTGACACGTTCGAGAAGCCAAACACCGGGGCGTGCGCCTCTGGGGCGGATGCGCCGCAATCCTTTCTACCGGGGCACAAGGCGTCGTCATCTGCTTTCGCCGTGCCCGCGAGTGCCTGCGACGTTGGTGTAGGAGTGACACCGTATGTTGCCGACCCCGCTGGGTCAGACGCAGCCAACCCACGCCCTGGAGCTGCCTCTGAGATGGCTGGGGCAGCACGGCCGAGCACAGAGGGGCCCCCGAGCCCTGTCGCCAATGTTGGCTTGCGTGCAGCGCAGGCGGTGCCAGGGTCGCAACCGTTCACCTTCACCGTGACCGTGCTGGGGGCCCAGCACCTGCCCAAGCGGGGCGCCGCTGCTGCAACAGCCGCAATCGCGGGATCGACCACCGCGGCCGGCGGGGGGACGGGTGTCTCGTCGCCGTACTGCAGCGTCATCATCTTTGGCGACCCCGCTGACAGCGCCAAGCACAAAACGCGCATCGTGCTGGATAATGGCTTCAACCCCGTGTGGAGCGAGACCTTCACCTTCGCGCTGCGTTACCCAGAGGTGGCGACCCTGTACATCGCAGTGCATGACCAGGTAGACATGTCGAGTCTGCGAACCGCTTTCCTGGCGTACTGTGCGGTGCCTGTAGCTGCTATCCGCTCCGGGTACCGCAGCTGCCCGCTGCGCACGTCCCTTGGTAAGAAGTATCCGTTTTGCTCGCTGCTGTGTAAGTTTGAACGAGGATCGCCCGGCTTGGACAAGTCTCTGAGCCGCCCCGCCGCCCTCAGCCGAGAGTCACACGTGTCGAGCCGTCGCATGCTGAGTGCTGCGTCTCCACCAGGGCCAGCGGTTGCCGAACCCATTACTGTGCGAGGCCCCCTGCCTGAAGAAAAGCCGTAGCAACGCGTGAGTGTTCTATCCGACGACAGCCCGCGCCCTTTCACCCGTGCACGTGTGTGTAAAGCTGAGAGTCGCCGCGGTTGCCGCTGTTGCAACGCGCGCATAAACCATCCTGCGACATACATGGCATTCAACCAGACGGCCGGCGAGAGCTCGAGTGAGTCTCATGGTCAATTGGCCATTGCAATTGCAACGGTGTCGACGTCGAATGGCGCGCAAGAGATAAGGCATGTACACTCGACTCCATCGCGCACTGTTTTTGAGGCCCGATCGATGCACGGGCACTCTAACGATGTTCGGAAGCTCAAAACCGATGCAAGAACAACACAAATTCAGAGCCGATCGTCAATCAACGGGGAACTGAGGGTGCTTGCAATGACGCTGCTGCAGAGAGTCGCTACAGGCGGCCGCGAAGTGCGTGTGACAAAACATGCAAAAATGCCCCCTAAAGGCTCAAGCTTGGCTCGATGAGCGAAGCGTTTGAGCTGTGCAGCGATGAAGCACAAGGAGTGGCGGATTTGCCGTTGCCTTATCAGTCCCCGAAGAGCGCCTTCATGGCCTTTGCAGCGTTTGCGCTCGGTCGAGGGACAGCTACGAGCCAGTGAAACGAACCGGTGTCGTCGGCACTCGCAGTCTCAGCCAGGTTAGATTCGCCATCTGCACTCCGTGACGCACTGGTGCCTTGCTCGACCGTACATGGCGCGTCGGAGACAGAAGCGACCGCGAAGCCTTCTGACACGCCGACCGGCTGGGTACCCAGCGCAGCGGTAGCGTGGGAGTCGGCAGCAATTGCGCAGAAGGGTTTTGCGGAGGCACGCGTGCGGGGCAGCGCAAGTGCTTTGGAGGGAGAGCCGCGCCGACCAGACAGCGCAAATGCGTGCAGGCTGAGGGTGGCGGGCGCTGAGATGACGGCGCCAAGCCGCTCCTCCGGGTCAGCAGGAGGGAGCTGCAGGCGATGGAGAGCATCGAGACCCAGCGGCGCGCCGGAGGCAGGACCTGTGGTGATGCGGAGCTCCGTCAAAAGCACACGTGCTTGCGCTCCTGCCAGGAAGGCTGCGGGAATCCCTGGCTCGCGTCCGGAGCCATCCCCGGACATGCTGAACTCAGCTGGCGCAAAATGCACGGAGCCGTCACTGCCGTCGCTCGCTGCGGCGTCCACGACGAGTATGGCGTCGGCACCTGCAGCCTGCACGTGCAGGGCCTTTTGTACGAAGTTACAGTGGCCTCGGAGCACGATTGCAACGACAGGCAGTGTCGCGGACGCTGGGGGCACTGCTGAAGATGGCGGACTGCTGGAGCTGAACACGTATCGTGCCCCAGCCACGCCAGCAAATGCGGCCGTAATGTCACGCGCCAGTTGTCGGGAGGCATGCCAATCTGAAAGCACAGTTGATGTGCTGCAAGCTGTGGGTGGGTCAGCGAGCATTGCGATACCCCGGACTAAGCCCAAACGGCTCAGCACCGGCCCAAACATCGCCCCAGCAGCCGGCAGCCACAGATCGCCCGCTCCTTGGCAGTTCTCTGCTGGATGTGGGCTGCTCTCCGAGCTGTGGTTGGCGAGACACGCCCACGCCTCAGTGCCCACGGTCTTCCGCTCAAGAGGCGGAATTGAGGCCCCTCGCGGAAGCGGCGGCAATATCTCGGTGCCAGCCACCCACTCCTCTGAAATATCGTCGCAGCTATATCCGATGCACATGCTGTATAGCCGCGAATGCGCGGCTGTGTCGCAGGCCTCGGTGCCGCCAGACCATCCAGCAACATCTTGGGCGGCAGCGGATGTCGGAAACAGCTGCAGGCGGACCATAACACCAATCGGGCCAGCGCTCCCATCGAAGGCACCTGGCGTCCCCTGCTCAGCAGATTTCGAGTTTTCGTCCTGCGGATTCGATGCTCCGTCTCCTGTCCGCATGCACAGCCATTTGGGAAATGCGCATGGGGAGGAACTGCTCATGCTCAGCGGCAGCCCTTGCAGCAGAGGATGCACGGAAAGCTCGTGCTCCTGCAGGTACGCGTTGCACTGGCCAGTCAGCGGATCGCATACGAGAGCCATGGTGGCGACACCCAGACAAAGCGACAGGGACGACAGGCCAGCCTGCAGGTCAAACGGCAGACCCGCTGGCAGCGCGGCCAGGCGTAGCATAGCCCCCAGAGCAAGCGATGTCGACACAGTGCCGCCTTCAGTGATCAGGCCCGAAGCACACGCCTGCTCAGGGGCGCCGCTCATTGCTGGGAGCAGCGAAACTGCATGCGCATTCAGCACTGTTGCCAGCAGCTCCGGTTCAAACAGCTTGTACCCATTCCACGGGCCGACGGAGAACGACGGCAAACCACACGTCGTATCGGGGCCAGACCGCGCGAAGATTGCAGTCCCGAAGGGAACGCCGGAGGCAAGGCGGCTTTGGATCTGTGGTAGGCCCGGTGATGCGTTCGGCAGCAGTCTAGCGAGGAGAGGACGGGAGAGAAGAAGAGAGTCGTTGACAAAGACCCCGTGGCCGTGCGGCGAGCTATCTGCACCTTGCAGTCGTACTCCTGCGTCACGTGGCCATTCTTCCTCTTCAGCAGGCGGCGGAAACGCCAAGAAGTCGACAAAGCCGCTGAGCAGCGGATGCACAGTGACTGTGGGGTGAACCCCCTGGTGCAGGTGGGGAGTCGGTTGGGAGTTGTTACACTCCTGCAGCGCGTTGACCAGTATCGAGGAGACGGCGTCGTCCATAGACAGTAGGGGCGCAGCATCAAAGTGGAAAAACGTGTCTGGCGCCGTGGGGTGCTTGGCAAGAACTAGAAGCGCGGCAAAGAGTGAGCATTGACATGCACGCACGGCGGCTGCTATGTGACGGACCGTGGCAGTAGCAGTATTTCGCCGGAATGGCGCGAGCGCACGGGACTGCGTGTTGTCGCTGTCAGGCGCCACTCGGTTCTCCTGCATGAGGCCAAGGGCGTCAGTGGCCTCTAGCTTCTGCAAGCGCTGGCGGAAGTGTCGCCGCACCGTTGCGAGTGTCTGTAGCTGAGGAAGCGCAGATGGGCCCGCTGAGAGCGACGCAAGAAGCTGCTGCAGCTGCCCCGCGGTGTTCTTTACCCAAGCTGCGGCCTCCCTCGCGGTCCCGAATGCCGGAAGGTCAAGCTGGCGAGCCTCCGAAGCAGAGGAGCCGGAGCTCGGGGATGTATTCGAGTTGCTGCCGGATTGCGCCTGAGCCTTCGCAAGCACAGCATCGCGAACGGCCGGCATCACAGCCGTCGAGAACGATGGCAGATTGCGGAGCAAGAGATCAGTCGACTCCGTGAATGCATGCGAGCTCTGGGTCGGGTCGTGCCCCCGCCCGGTGTCAAGAACCGCTGGCGGCGGCAGTGCTGGCCTCACGCGCCACACCGCACATGACTTGGCCACTCGTGCCGACGCATTTGTGTTCTGCCCGCGGCCATTCTGCGAGGAGAGTTCAGCAACCTGCTGCGAAGGCGACGAGCCTGCAGCTGACGGTGCGCTGGCCGATGCAGCGCAGGTGTCCCCGTTTTCGGCGCAAAGCGATGCGTGTGGGAGCGGCAGCGCCTCCTCCCCATCCTCGTACGGCAGCAAAGACGAATGAGGTGGAAGGCCAAGCTCGTGCTTCAAAAGCTCCGCTCTGCGGCGCCGCAGCACGGCCAGGGTGGCGATGCGGGTTTCAGCTAATGGGCGGCCTCCACTCTGTTCCCCGTGGCTATCTTGCTCATGCAGCCGTTTCGGACATCGTGGCTGATCTGGGGTATGCGAAAACACTGGCACGCTCGGCAGCGGCAAGTTGAGCAGTCGCAGTCGTAACGCAGACCTGGTGGCGCTCCGCAATCGGGTGAGCGGGAAGAGGTGTCCCTCCGTCGAGAAGATGATGTCTGCATCATCCCAGTTCAGCGAGGGAAGACCCCGCAGGAGCACTGACCGCGAAGCTTGCTCGGACCTTTCGAGGCGTGCCCCGTCCATCGTCCGCCCGTGCGCGTCCAACAGTGTGGAGTTATCCGCGCGATCCGTGACGCTGCCAGACCCGAGCACGGCAGCCGCCACATCGCACCACCCGGGTTCAGGAGCACTGCTATCTGCGCCCGGTTGAGTTGAGGCACACCAGTGTACCGCTGCGGCTGAGGCAGTGACGCCGCAAGCGCCCGAGTGGGCATCTAACCAAGCGAGCGTGTGACTCAGAGGGTAGCTGCCGTAGGAAAGGCAAACTTGAAGCGCGGCCCAGTCGCGGGCGCTTATGTCGTTGCAGGCGCTCCAGTCTGTCCCGTGTGGGGATGGGGTCACGGGCGGCGGTGCAGAAAAGGCAGCGAATCGTGGCAGCATGTGGGCAACCGCGCGGCAGCGACTTGCTACAGCAGAAAATACTTGATTGCAATGCTGCTCGCGCGAGGTTGCGTTACCGTCAGCAGTCCGAGACTGCTGAGTGTCGCCGGCTGCCGCCCTCTCGAAAGCCACAGAACGCGAGGGCAGCGAGCTTTGGTGAGACCACCTCCGCAGCGCTGTGTCAAACGCCAGAAACGCGTACTTGAAGGTCTCGGAAATGACGAAAGAGTCCATACGATCGTCCAAACGCGGCGTGCTGCTCGCTGTGACGTCAGCCACACTTGCGTAGCCGCAGGGTACACGGTTGGTAGCCTCTATGGACTCAACCATCGCCGCGATCGCCCGCAGCACAGCGGGATCGTCCGTCGCCGTGTAGTAGTGGTACAGTGACTCTATGAGCTCCGGGCGCAGCGGGCTGTCCTTCGCAAAGTGCACCGGCGACCCGACAGCTACGTCAAACGCCTCCGGCAGCCCCGTCTTGTTGAAATCGCGCCACAACGAGAGGAGCGGGATGAGGTGGCTCCTCGCCTCCGTCACATGCCCGGCCAGTACCTCGAGGCCAGCATAAAACGCCTGCAGCGCCGACACGACCGGTGGTTTGCCAACAGGCCTGCCCTCCATGAGCGTGACCTCCACATGCACCCCAGCGGCAACCGTGTGACGGGAGATGGACGCGAGAAGAGATGTGGCGGCAGCAAGCAGCGCGTCGTCATCGAGCGCGATGGCGGACTTGAGCAGATACTCTGGGTAGCTGTCCACCCCAGCGCCGATACCCGTATGAATTGAGCGCCACGAGCCATCCTGCGCATCCAGCGCGCTGCCCACGAGCCCTGTGGCGGGCGATCGCGCTTTCCACAGCGCAGCAGACGCTCTGCGGGCCACCGCCTCATACAGCTGCCGGCCTGTGAGCCGCGAAAGTAGGCCCCACTCCAGCAGAAATGTGCCCGCTGCGGCAGTGCAGGTCTCGCGGGAAGCGGGGTCCACCTCGCCGCTGCGCAGGTTGATGCCGTGGAAGGGTATGCCGGATGGGGCCGCATCGAAGGCAGGCAGCAGGCGCAGCGCGAGCTCCTCGGCCATATCCAACAGCTCGCCGCGATAGGCGGCGACGCAAGGAACAGGGCAATCGCGCGGGCACCATTCGCCCGCGTCGTCGGCCATGCTTGCGCGGAGCGACACAGCGCCGACACTGAAGGGCCCGGAGACAGGGTCCGAGGCGGTGACGTGCGCGGAGAGCAGGCCTCCGAGGACTCGGATGGATGCCTCGAACACGGATACTGTCACGTCGGCATCGAGCCGAAGGTCTGAGATCAGCAAGCTCGCGGCGCACCGAAACGCGCGCCAGCCGCCCGTCGCAGCCAGGGTTGACAGGGAGTCGACGAGGGTGAGGCTATACCCGCCCAGCGGGTCATCGAGCGTTCCGCGATCTCGGTGTTTCCAGGTCCGAGCCGCGCAACTGAGCGGCTTTACCTCGTCGAAGGGGTACGCATGGGCCATGTAGGAAGACAGGGCGTGCGCAGCCATGCCACGCACCTGCTCCCGAAGCCGGAACACGGTGGCGGCACTGAGTGGTTCGTCAGGCGGGGATGCATTTGGCAACGGGGTGTATGCGTACACGCTGCCCGTACCTGAAGAGTAGAATGACTCTTTGGGATCGAAGTAGTTGTACTCCTGGTGCGCGAAGCGGGCAGCCGAAGACGCTGCAGCTCCCTTCGAAGCGGCGCCAGATCGTCCAATGGGACCAGCGCCAAAGCTGTTGCTGATTTGCAACAGCAAAAAGGAGATCAGTAGAAGCACTACCGGCAACATGAAGCCAAACACGACTGCCTCGAGCAGCGTTTTGCATGTCCGTTGCGCGGAACTACCGTGTGGAGTGCTGGCCCGCCGATCGGTCATGACACGCTCGCTCGGATCGCCATGTGTCGCGACGCACGGTTGCGACAGCTACAAGGCTTTAGAGTGGCGGGTATACGAGATCCATGAACCAGAAACGTTCGTCGGATGCACACGTGGTATTTTGAGCGAAGCAACCCCCAGCTGTGTCGCGAAGCGAAAGCTCGACGACGGCTTTCCGAGTATAACGGAGGCGGCCGTGAACCCATTCAAACCGGGGCTCGTGCCTGCTGCGGACCTGTGTCTCTACCGCAGGGTGGTTTCACAGGAGCGTACTTTTTCGAGCAATCGTCGGCACAAGCGTGAACCGCCATTCTTTGAGCACGTCACTTGGACGCGAACAAAGCTCAAGTTTGCGCGGACGGTCCCCATATCAGGCTGGCACACCTGAACTAAGCTGCCATGTCATTGAGCGGTGCGCGCTAAGTTGAGCGTGTCGAGCCCTTCGCAGTAACTTCGCCGCTCAACGGGCTGAGTCGGCCAGCCGACGGCTCACGAGGACCACGGCTTGACGCCGTCCAATTGGTCCTCGAACTATCGATTCAGTCCCTCTCGCATATGTCAAGCGTGCCTGCCGACCCTCGCGCCGCCACGGCCGCCACCGTGGATGTGGTGACCGAGATTGCGGGGCTCCTCAATACCGGGCTCGACAGAAAAGCCGTGCAGATCACAATGGCGCTCGTGGACGCTGGTGTGAACCCTGCGGCCCTCGCAGCAGCAATTCTTGAGCTGCGAAAGCAGGCTCGGGAACTCGGGCTTGAGAAGCGCTGATTGC
>Ga0208629_100274_pt1 | contig 25401 bp, 12 predicted proteins | sample LakWasMet19_HOW5_2_FD_183865 | JGI IMG/M metagenome (GOLD analysis project Ga0208629, IMG submission 183865) | Freshwater sediment methanotrophic microbial communities from Lake Washington under simulated oxygen tension - Sediment Metagenome... | ecosystem: Environmental > Aquatic > Freshwater >... | reverse complement strand
GGTGGTCGGCGCTTGCAACGTCAGCAGCATCGGCAATGGCTGTGGCGAAGCGGGATTTGTCAGAAATCGTCGACACCATCAAGCGGGACACCACCGCAGCCCTGCTCGACCCCGCGGCGAGTGAGCCTCGCGGAGCTGGTGCTGACGTCGGCTGCTCTGGAGTCGCTGCAGCTGGCACTGTCAGTCACGATGCTTGCGTCGCATCAGAAAGTGCGGTTGCCGTGCCACCACCAGGTGAGAGCCTGGCACCGAAGAGTGACACGGCGGCCGCACTTCTGCGGGCACGATTGCAGAAGCTGCAGGAGGAGGAAAGCGACGAAGCTCTCGGCTGGGGGGACGAACCAGATGGTGCAAGCGAAACGAGCGCCGTGTCGTCCACGCAGGCACTCGCTAGTTTCGAAGCAACCGTCCCAACTGCCTCCACAACTCGTGGCGACACCAGTGCGGAAGCAGTCGAGGGTGCGCACGTGCTGCCGCCAAGCACGGCGCCAAACACGGATGAGGCAGCTGCTGCTGTCGTGGCGGCTGAAAGTGTGAGCGACTCAAGATCGAGTGACACGGTCGGGGCAGCGGAATAATGACAACGGTGCGAACGCCGTCCACGTGCCCACATGAGCTTCAGCTGAGACGACCTGCACTTCAACGGACACTCATTGATTTTACAGATATGTTGATTGCGCACCAGATGTCGCTCTTTGCTGTATGACGTCGGCTGCCTCAAGAGTTTTTCCACCTTGCCAAGATCGACGACTCTGGTCCACTGGAATGCACCCGGGTATGCGCATCGCGCATGTGCGCACGCGTCGAATCAATTACGATATTCGTCCGGCAATCGAACTCGAATGCCTAATTGTGCGCAGGCATGAAGTTATCCCCAGCGTTCAATCGTGTAAGTCTCGACCATTCTTAAGCCTGCTCGCCGTTACGCTGCGGAAACTGGCAGATGTCCACCTCGCGAAATCCTGAAGCAAAGCTGCAGCGGTCTTGATGCGAGGATTTCGAAATCCGCTTGCTCCTGAGCGCTTGACCGAGTCAATGCACCGGACCTGTCAGTACCTGGAGCTACTCCGATGGAGAGCGCGCGAGTTTTTGGAGACAGGCTAACCTGGCCCGAGTACTGGTATGGCCGGGGCGAGCAGCACTCCGCGTTGCCCACCGTGGCCTGCATAGGGTGGACGACAGAGGCAAGCAACAGCAGCGGATGATCGCGCTCCCACTGGGCAAGTTCCGAATAAGGCAGCATATTGCATCATCTGTAGGACACAAACAAGCCGCCTCGCGCACTCACGACAAGCATGTCCAGAACTTGATTTTGCCCTCGGGTGTTAGGTTAGGCTACCCCACGGACACAGCATGTCTCCATCGACGCAGCCGTGGCGCAACGCAATCACGTCCAGTCGTAAAAGTTCAGGAAGAGCATCGCTCCCACCAGCGTGTAGCCGATAGAGTAGACGAGAAGCAGTGTGGGAGCCCTGCAGCAGGCAGCTAGCCGCCCCTGGGCTCGTCCGTCACGCCCGTCACTAGTTCCTGGGAGCCGAAAGGCAAGCCAAACGTGGGCCATAAACCAGTACAAGGCAGGGCAGGCAGCAACAAACCGGGTCGTCACTTGCACGTGCATGAAGGTTGCCCCGATGGCAACCAGCGCCCACCAGTGCACCAGATAAGGCAGCGTGTGCGCCGGGTCCTGGTAGGCATCGCCTTTGACAACCGATGGCGTCGACGCGACGCTGCTGGAGTCGCCGGCTCTGGGCCGCGGCAGAAGCAGCCCTCCAGCCAGCTGGGCAATCCGCCTGCAGCACAACACAGCTCGTTCGCGCGTGCACAGGTATCGGCCCAGGGCCCAGCAGGCCAGGGCCAGCATGGGGGAGGCCAAAAGAAGCTGCGGGATCTGATTCAAGCCGTAGCTCTTCAGGAACCCATTGTTCCAGTACGCAACCTGCACGTACCCGTAAATGCCAGGCACCCACCGGTTGAACATGCCGGCGTCCGCGTCACACCATGGCCGCGAGACAGCAGCGGCAGGGTGAGGTTCCCACGAGAGCACACGGCTCATCCAAGTCGGCGGCTCTCCGCAATACAGTGCATAGGCGTGCCAGCAGTGCACGGCATACGGGAGCAACACGATTCCCAGGAGCACCGACACAAAAACGAGATCGAGCCCCCACGTCGCAGTATCTCTCAAAATTGACGATCGTTTCGGGCGGGATCGAAATACCGAAACCGAGTACAGCAGGTACGCCGCCAGCAGGACGCCGTTGCTGCGAGCAGAAGCAGCTCCCGCAAAGCACAGCGCTGCGCCCAGAAGATGCAGATTGCGTGCTGCGATCGTGACACGCGATGATGCGGTTTCGGCGAGTAACATGCCGCCAAATGACAAACAGGCAAACATGCTGCAGGGAGAAATCGTTGAAAACGAGTGCAAGGGCTAAACAAACAGTGCAGGCAATCGTGTCAAGATAATGTGCTCGCTGCTACAGCGTGGCGCTTACCTCTCTGTGTAGAGGGCGCTCATGAAGATCCCCGCTGGTGTAATGCAAAAAAAGTAAGCGGCAAGTAGCGCGAGCTGTGAGGGCGCTTCCCGACTGGGATCCATTTGGCCGGCGGGGGGTTGATGCGCCGGATGTGCTTCGAGGGAGCGTTGTGACGGGGCCAGGACCACTCGGCCGAGAGCGAAAAGCAGCTCAGCAGCGACACAAAAGGCCAGAAGATTACACATCAACCCTGCCAATAAGACAGATGTCTTGGGACTCGTTAGGTGTTGCGCCTCGAGCGGCAACAACAACCACCGTCTGCAAACATAGGAGGCGGACATCTTGCACGTAGCTTGTGCACGGGGTTGAGGTCCGCTGCTAGCTGTCCCGCGGATTTCCTGTCGCATACCTGAGCAATGCAGATAGCCGAGGCAGCAGGGGGAAGAAGGCGTGAAACTTTTCGAAGGTATAGCCCTCGTGGGCGATGGATAGAAAGTACACCCCATCCCAATTCGCGAAGGGGGCCAGAAAGCGCGTAATCTGCGCATCTGCCGAGCCCTGCTCAGTAGCGAAGCCAGTCTTCGTGATGATGCGCAGCGAGGAGTCGTATGGATCGCCAAGCAACACCATGATCTGCCCAAAGAGCATCACAGCAACCCTGCTCGCCAAGGCTGCGACCCATGGGCGTGGGCGACCGGGCGACAAAAACACCAAACCCATGGTGGCTAAATGTATTAGGTTGATACGGCACGAGCAGCGCGGTGTGTGTGGACTGAGAGCAAGCGCGAACCGCGCTAGGTGTGTTGAAGGTGCAATGGCCCGATCCCGCAACAGCCGGACACCCTCTCGCTCGCTGGATTTGAAGTCACCCGCGTCTTGAGAATCGTAAGCGAGGTGCACAGCAGGCCCATTCGATCCAGTGACTTCTTCATCACCGCACAGGCTTGATATCCGCGCCCTCTGCTTCGAAAGAGTCTCTCTCCTCCTTCTTTCCACAATCACTCGCGTGGTTTCACACTCTCTGAGCACACACAAGTCTCGCACCATGGCTGACGAGGCAATCGCAGATGAGAATTTTTTCTTTGAAGGCGTGGAGTGAGTGCTAACGCCCGCTCTGGCGTGAGCTCGTTCTGCACGTCGCGCCACATGTGTCATGAGGAACCTCTACTTCGCCCGCTCACCACTCGCAGGAAGGTCATGGAGATCGACTTCGTGCCCGGCGTCGGTGTCAGCGCTCGGGGCCTCCGTGATCTCACCCGTGCACAGCTGGATGACCTGTGCACCGCCGCACGGTGCACCATCATCTCCACCATGTCCAACGAGCACTTGGACAGCTATGTGCTTTCCGAGTCGTCGCTGTTTGTGTACTCCCACAAAATGATTTTGAAGACGTGCGGTACCACCACTCTGCTCATGGCCCTGGAGCCACTCCTGAAAGCCACCGCCGAGCTCGGCATGAAGGTGGAGTGGGTCGCGTACACCCGAAAGGACTTCCAGCGTCCAGGGCAGCAGAAGTTCCCGCACCGCGACCACATCGAAGAGGTGCGTTCTCAGCTGCGCCGGCTTGCTTGCCACGGTCGGCATCGACGTGCGGCGCTGCGCTCAGCGTGGCACGCCGTTTTTTCCGCTCCGCTCTGCAGTCCACGTACCTAAAGCAGTTCTTCCCCGAGGGAAACACCTTCATCCTCGGGCCGATCACGTCCGACCACTGGGTGGTGTTCGTGGCGGACTTCTTGGACCGGCCCACGGACGCGTGCGTGGACCGCACCCTGGACATGATGATGTTCGGGATTGACGAGGAGGTCGCCAAGCTGTTCGTGCGCGATGCGGAGCGCTTCCCCAAGGACACCGACGTCACGCGGGCGAGTGGCATCGACACGCTGCTGCCGGGCAGCCAGATCCAGGAGTTCTGCTTCGACCCCTGCGGGTACAGCATGAACGGCCTGTTGTACGACAGCTACTGGACCATCCACATCACGCCCGAGGCCACCTTTTCCTACGCGAGCTTCGAGACCAACATCCGCATGTCCAGCTACGCGGGCCTCATCAAGGCGGTGCTGTCCATCTTCCGGCCGCGCAAGTGGACGATGACGCTGTTCGCGGACAGCAACGGCCTGAAGAGCATCAAGGAGGCGCCCTTCCAGCAGGTGCTGCCCGTGCCGCTGGTGCACTCCACGTCCCGAGCCATCATGGGGCCGTGCGTGGTGACCCACGACCCCTTTGGTAACGCATTCATCAACTACACGGGGGGCACTGCCGCCGCTGGCGCTGCCGGCAGCGCGCGCCCATCACCGCTCGCGAGCGGCAGCTCCCCAGCGCCGTCACCCACCGCGGCCGCTTCCCCCTCGACTGCCGCAGCAGCGTTTGCAGTTTCCGCCGCTGGCGGCGCGGCAGCCCTTCCGATGACAGCTGCCGGCACGGAGGCTGTCGCTCGCTCGACCAGCGCTCCCGGCGTCATCGACGCATCGGCTGCTGCCGTCCCCTCTGCAGACGCGCTGGCCGCTGCGTTGCTGCAGGGGGCAGGCTCGCCAGCAGCAGGGGCTGGAGTCGACGAAGCCACCGCCTCTGCAACGGCGACTAGCCCCGCTGCAGCAGACGATAAGCCCGGCCTGCAGGTTGTGGTCCCCGCTATCAAGCCCAGCGGCTCGAAGGGCAACCTCGCAGCCCTCAGCCGTGGGGGTGCTGGCTCCCCTTCCGTCGGCCGCACCACAGCCCTTTCCTACATGATGACGACCAAGTCGCAGACGGAGTTTGTAGGCGAGTACTCAGCGCTCTTCGGCATCTATGCGCTCGTGCACTCGGCGGCCAACGTGACGGCACGGGGGGCGCTTCCTGCCATGCCTGATGCCGCAAGCGACTGCCTGTCTCTCCCGCGTGCCAAGTACGTGGTTGCCCGGCGCGTGGAGGAGCTGGCGCGCAAGACGCGTGCGGGGAGCTTGTAGGACGATGTTTCTCGGATACGCCCAGCGTTGCAGCGCTGTGCAGAGGAGGTAGCAGACGGCTTTTACGTGATGACCTTTCAAGTTGGATGCTCGCTGACTGTAGCCTTGTGCGTGTGTGCGCCACTGCGAGGGTGCTGGCTGTCTCCACTGCTCGCGAAGTTGTCGGCGCCGCGGCATCGGCTCATGATACCTGGAGAGAGGCTGCCAGTAACTCAGAGTCTCAGCCTGCCCCATGTGTGAGTTCAGGCACTGCCAGTGGCGGCCCTCAAGCTGGTTGACACCCGACATTGAGAGAGTAACACGGGCTCTTGTCAGCAGTGAACGTGTCATCGGGATGGCGTCGCCGTCATGGCGACACGTTGAACCGGCTGGCAGCCTCAGGCTGTCACGGTCAGTGCCACTGTGACAGGCTGGCCGGGCTCAGCAGGGCCTGCTGAGCAGGCTGCCACTGGCAGGCTGTGGCAGCCTGCCAGTGATGAGTCGAAATCCGAAAATTATGCTGCAATGATTCGAGCTCACATCTGCACGCATCCCACTCACGCGAAAGAAATGGGGCCATACGGATCTTTGGCAGCTTTTAATCTGAGCTACCATCAGGGCAGATAACGCGCATTGCGAAACGACTACTATGTCCGTCCTCTCGCAAACAATTTGATGTCATAACTGTGCCCACGCTGTCGTTTTCGCCGAGAGCTCTGAAGGAGCTCTCAATTACGCTACATTTGGTCTTGCCAAGTTGGGCATTGGGGCTCAGGTGCAGTCGTGTTGATACCTCTGCTGACGTATCTCGCCCCGAGCGCTGTGACGTGTTCGGAGCTCGCTGCGTGCGAGTACAGCTGCATTTTGCCCGGCAGTAGCGCTCCGCGCTCAACCAATACCTTGATGACATCCACTATCCCCGGTGCTCGCATTGCCATCGTGGGCTGCGGCGCCGCAGGACTCGCAGCAGCATACCTGTTGGCCAAGGACGAAACCACGAGCGTCACACTCTACGAGCAACATGGACAGCTTGGTGGACATGCAAACACGGTGGAGGTGAGCACAGGCGACGAATATCCTGGCGTACGATAGCCTTCAAACATCGTTTTCACCGCTTCTGCCTTGTCAGATCAGAAATCATCTGGAACTTCCGTGGCTACCAAACAACATGCGCCGGGCCTCTTACGATGTCGATTGCAGGTTGATGGGCTGCCAATTGACACTGGGTTCCTTGTCTACAATGAAAACACCTACCCCAACCTCATCGGGCTGTTTGAGGTGGGTGTCGGAGCCACTCGCGGAGGAGTTTCGCCATGACCTGCGACAGCGCTTTTGATGACGCACTTGTCAAAACGTCCCCACTTTGGTGCAGGAGCTCGACGTGCACACGGAACCATCAGATATGTCGTTCGCCGTGTCGTTGGCGGGGCGAACGTTCGAGTGGAGCAGCGGCGGGCTCGCGGCCCTGTTCGGCAGCCGTGGCAACGTGACCAACCCCGCCTTCTACTCCATGCTGGCCGACATGACCCGCTTCAACAAGGAGGCACCCCAGTACCTGGAGCGATGCAAGACTGCGCCTGACGACCCCTCCTCCGCCCTCAGCATGGATGAATACCTTCGAGCCAACGGGTTCGGAGCGCCCTTCCGCAACTGGTACCTCATCCCTCAGATAGCCGCGGTGTGGTCCGCCTCGTCCGCAGACGTCCTCCGCTTTCCTGCCCGCACCTTCATTCAGTTCTGCGTCAACCACAGCCTGCTGCAGGTGAGAGATGCGGGTGCAGCATCGAGTCACGACAGCCACGAGCGTGGGTGGCATCTCACCCGCTGCTGTCACCCGCCGCTTTCCGCCCCGCTGCAGGTGCTTGACCGTCCGCAGTGGCGCACCGTGAGCCGCCGGTCCCGCGAGTACATTCGCAAGATCGCTGCGAGCCTGCCCCCAGCCCGCACCACCATCAGGCTGGGCGCCAGGGTTGCCTTCGTGCGTCGCAGCAGCAAGGCTGGCGGCGGCACGCTGGTGCATGTGACGGAGGAGGGTGGGCGCACGCAGGAGTTCGACCACGTCGTGTTCGGAGCACACCCCGACGAGGTGCTATCGATGCTGGGCGAGGGGGCCTCCGAGGCAGAGCGGCAGGTGCTTGGCCGCTTCCACTACCAGCCCAACACCTCCTATCTGCACACCGACGACTCCCTCATGCCCGCCAACAAGGCGTGCTGGGCCAGCTGGAACTACATGGGCAAGGGCGCCAGCGGGGGTGCCAGCACGTCGCTGGACCCCCGGGACGCCGAGCCGTGCTGCGTCACCTACTGGCTCAACATCCTGCAGAACCTGCCGCCCAGCATGCCCCAGCTGTTCGTTACGCTGAATCCTGCTCCTGACGCGCTGCCGGCCCCCCACAAGGTCCTGCGCACCTTCAGCTACGCGCACCCGCAGTATAGCCTGGATACAGTCGCTGCGCAGGCGGCAGTGGACTCGCGTCTTCAGGGTGTGGGCAACACCTGGTTTGCCGGGGCTTACCTGGGCTACGGCTTCCACGAGGACGCCATCACCGCGGGCCTGCGGGCTGCCTTCCGCCTCAGCGGCCGCCGCCCCGCCTGGTGGGACCGGCCCCTCTATGCGCTGCCACCCATCCTGCGCAGCCCGGCAGGCGCCCCTGCCCGCACCCCGCTCGAGGACTTACTGGCGAAACGCGCTTGCGGGGGCCCCTACTGGCAAGACAACATGGGTAACGGGGGCGCCGTGGGCAAGGCCACGGAGCTAACGCGAGCCACCCTGCGGGAGGCGGCGCCCGCGTCGCTCCTGACAGCCAAGCTCGGGTCGTCAGGAGCCGGGGACGTGGCAGGTCACGTCGTGTACTACCCGGCAGACGTGCTGGCTGCGTTCCGCGAGCTGGCAGGGGGCGGCTCGGACTGCCCCGACGAGGCCAGCAGCGAGACCGCAAGCACCATGGGCGAGGAGGCCCGGTGCTGCGAGGCCACCGCCTCCAGTCTCGGCCTGCGCGCTCGCACATCTGCCGCGTCCCCACTCGGAACGGCCGCCTCGGACGGGACCGCCTCCCCGTGTGCCTCGCCGATGTCTGTGCGCCGCGCCGGAGCAGGCGGCGAGGCTGCAGCAGCAGGCGCCGGAGGGCGCGCGTTGTCCAGCCCACCCGCAGCCGCCTTCGCGGCCCACGCCTTCAAGTCAAGCAGTGTGCACAGCCCGCTAGCGCTCGCGGGTGGCGCTGCCACAGCTGCGCCGACCCTGGCCGCGCGGATGGCAGCCGGCACTGGGGGCTACACGGCTCAGGAAACGCCGCTGCAGCGTGCAGACGTATACCCATCGGTCTGGTCCTACCTCTGGCAAAGCGCCAAGTCCGCGGCCATGTCCGCAGCCGCCAGCCCAGTCCTCGGCTTCTTGCAGCGATCCATCCGCCGCGGCTGCATCATGCTGCGCACACCCGACGGGGCAGAGCGCTGCTTCGGCGACCCCTCCGCCATCGCCCCGCTGCGAGCTCGCCTGCGCGTCCACAGCTGGAGCTTCTTCCTGCGCGCTGCTGCAGAGGCGGACCTGGGCCTCGCCCGATCCTTCATGGCAGGCGAGTGGACGACAGACGACCTCACTGCAGTCTTCCACGTCTTCATCGCCAACCGTGAGTCCTCGGCGCTGAGCGCCTCCAGCCTGTGGACGTCGTGGCTGGGCAGCACCGCCAACTACCTCTCCTTCGCGCTGCGCATGGACAACAGCATCGCGGGCAGCCGCAAGAACATCCACGCGCACTACGACCTGTCCAACGACCTCTTCGCCTCCTTCCTCGACCCGGCCACCATGATGTACTCCTGTGCCTTCTTCGACGCCCGCCCGCGGTTCGTACGTGAGGTCGACGTGGTCAGGGACGGCACGGTGGCGGGGGCAGACCGCGCCGACGCGTCGTCCTGCCTTGCCTCCTCGCTCTCGGGGGCGTCGCTTGCGGTTGCGTCTCCCGCAAGTACCGCTGCTGCCCCCAGCAGCGCTGCGGCTCTGCGGCAGGAGCTGGTGTTTGGTGGTGACCTGGCAGAGGCGCAGCTGCGCAAGCTGGACCACCTCATCGCACGCGCCAACGTGCAGCGGGGCGACCGAGTTCTTGACCTGGGCTTCGGCTGGGGCGGGCTGTCCATCCGCCTGGCTGAGACGGTGGGCTGCCGCGTTCACGGCATCACCCTGTCCAGGGAGCAGTTTGAGCTCGCCTCGGAGCGTGTGCGCAGCCGCGGCCTGCAGCACCTAGTCACCTTTGAGATCGTGGACTACCGCGACTTCGCTGCGGCGCACCCGGGGGAGTTTGACCGCATCATCAGCGTTGAGATGGTGGAGGCGGTAGGGCACAACTACTTCGCCACCTACATGGCAGCGCTGGACAGCCTGCTGGCCCCCAACGGCGTGGTGGTGCTGCAGGCCATCACGCTGCCGGAGCCGCGCTATCGGGAGTACGTCGCCTCCTCGGACTTCATCAACACCATCATCTTCCCAGGGGGCTGCTGTCCAAGCATCACCGCCCTGCTGGAGGCGGCGGCGCCCACCAAGCTGGTGCTGCAAGGCACCGAGGACTTTGCCTTGCACTACGCCGAGACGCTGCGTCGCTGGCGCGCGAACTTCAACTTCGCTCTTGATGGAGTGGTGCGGCCGCTGGGCTTTGACGACACCTTCATCCGCACCTGGAACTACTACTTCTGCTATTGCGAGGCGGGGTTTGCGTCGCAGACGCTAGGGCTTCACGTGTTGACTTTTGCCCGGCCAGGCACAACCGGCCTATGGGCTGGGTCCCCGTCAGGCAAGCTTGCGATGGCGATAGGTTCCCCGCTGAACTCGCTGAGCCATCCGACCCTGGTGCCCTTGGCCAGTCTATAGGGTGTATGAGAGTGGGCGTTTCCGCTGACCCCCCAAACGTGGTTGGCGTGTGATTACGGTGTGGGTGCGCTGCGGTCTAACCGTGAGGTGTCACGTGTTCGCATTTCGCGAATGGGTTCAGGGTTGTGGGCTCGAGGAGATCCGTGGGATTTTGCTGGCCCCGGAATCCAGGCCTAGGCGCCGGCGGTTGCGGTCAACATGAGCTCGCGATCGGCCGATACGCATCCTGCGCCGGGGCCGCGAAGCTTAAGCCGGCCGGCATTTCTAATCGCTAGCTGGCCTCATTCGAGAACTCTGCGGAATCTGATGAGCTGTGCGCATGCAGCGACCTTCGATTGGCCCGCAAAATACCGGGTATCCGGCTAACGAAGTCACGCGTCGACGAGTCGAGAAAGAGTGTGTGCATGACTTCGACATGTCCCTTCCAGCAAGCCAGTTTCGAATCGACATCAGCGGGAGCGCTACGATTGGCCAGGGGTTCAGAACGGAGCTACAAGAATAGTCACACGGTGGAACGCGTACACGAGGGCACGAGACCATCCCAGCCACCCCACACCCGACAGCAGCGCCGCGGCGGCGCCTATGCCCGCGCCGCGACACCCGCCAGCGCGGAGAATGCGGTGGCGAGCGCCCCGCGCAGTGCGTCGCTCTCCACCTCCAGGTGGAAGATGGTGTTGCCCTCCCTGTCCTCCAGAACGACAGAGCGCTGCGGCAACGGTTGCCTGCCGCCCCCGAAGAGGCCGCCCCTCTTCTTAAACCCCGTGGGCACGTTCAGAAGGACCCCGCGCACCGCGGCGCTTGCAAACTGCGCCTGCTCGCGCTTGCCGTCTTCGAAGGCGACAGAGATGGTTGCGCGGTCTGCACTCACGGCCATCCGTGCCCGGCGCGGCTTCCCGTCAGCGGTCCAGATGTCCAGGGCGCGGCCTGCGGGCGACATCATGGCGCCGAGCTCGGCCTGCGCGTCGAGGGGCAGGACGGGCGCCGCAGGGGCAGCACCTGCGCCAGCCGAAGCGGAGGCCGCAACCGGAGCAGCACGTGGCGGCGGAGGAGTGGGAACTGGCCCTGCAGCGGGGGCGGAAGCGGGGGCGGGGGCAGGGACCGCAGCCGCGGGTGCCGGCGCGGGCGGGGCGTCTCCGTCCTCCGGCGCATCGAGCGTGACGGGGGCCACGGGGGCGTACCCGTGTGCGATCATGTCTTGAAGCACCCCGTGCACCCGCTCGCACATGGACTGGTCGTACAGCAGCTGGCCAGGCACGCGGGGGTCAGGCACCGCCTTGTAGGCGGTGAGGATCTTCTCAAGCATGGGGCCCGCCCCCGCCCCGATGAGGGCCTCCACACCCGGCGTGGACACGACTGCCGGCGTGTCCTTGTCCTTGGGCTGCGGCTTGGCCATTTCCATCATCACAGTCACCGTCTGCATCACCAGCGAGCGCTGCTGCAGCATCACGTTGCCGTCTGACGACCCGATGATGCCCTCGACCACCACCTGCGAGGCGGGCACGAGGCCGCAGCCCGTGAGCAGGGTGGGCTCCACGCGCTGTCGCACCAGCGCGATCATGAGGTTGAGGATGTAGTTGAGGTGCTGCAGGCGGTCAGGTATGGCCGTGTTCTTGGCGTAAGCCTCCAGAAGCTGCGTCAGCGTGGGGCCGGCGCGCGCAGCGATGGTGGAGGCGAGGTCCGCCTCCGCGGCCCAGCCCCACAGCAGCTCCAGCAGCACGCCCACAAACTCGTGGTCGCTCGCGTTCAGACGCAGGATGGTGACGGCGGTGTCCACCGCCTGCATCTCCTGCACCGCGGAGACGACCGCCCCGCTGCGCGCCATGGCCAGCACCGAGTAGCAGGAGATGCACAGCTCGCGCTCCGCCTTGTGCGTCTCGATGGCCTGCAGCAGCATCACGGGCGCGCCCGCCATGAGCACCTTGTCCTTCAGGTTATCCGTGCCCACCACCAGACCCAGCACGCGGGCGCCGCGCCGCAGCACGTCTGGCCTGTAGTCGATGGAGCGCATGATGTACACCACCTGGTCCACGAGGGCCAGCTCGTCCACCATGCGCGTCACCAGCTCCTTGCTCGCGCCGATGTAGTGCATGGCGCGCAGGCAGGAGCCCGCCAGGTCCGCGTTGCGGTAGTGCTTGGTCATGGCCTCCACGAGGGCGCGCGGGGCTCCATCCTCGTACAGCACGGTGCACACTGCCTCCTTCAGGCTCTCAGCCTTCTCCACCACGGCCATCAGCTGCTCGTTGCTGATGGTCTTGGGGTGGTTGGGCGGCCGCGGCACCTTTGCGGCATTCGGGGCAGCTGGGGCCGCAGGGGTGCCCGGCTTGGGCGGCGGCGGCGTCGGGGTGGGCGGCGCAGCAGCGGCGGGCGCGGGCCCGGTCTTGCCGCGCTTGGCGCTGCACTCCATGAGGATGCGCACGCCCTCTGCGCGGCCCACCTTCTTGTCGTCCACGGAGGCCATGTTGCCGATGACGTCCGCGCAAAGCTGCAGCACGGAGGGGTCCTCGCTGTGCTTGCTCATGCCGTCCACCATGCCCCGGATCACGCCGTAGCCCACCGCGCGCATGATGTTCTCGTCGCAGCGAGTCAGGTTGCCGATGGCGCGCAGCGTCATCTGGAAGAGGTAGCTGTCCGAGTTGAAGCGCGTGGCCGCCGTGCACACCGTGTCCATGCAGCTGCGCCCGATGGACAGCTGGATGGTGTCGGAGACGAAGGCCATGTTGCTGAGGGCGCAGATGGAGTCCTCCAGCAGGCGCGGGTTGTCAAGGTGCAGGGACATGAGCTCGCCCAGCGCCTCCACGCCGCCGCAGGCCACGATGCGCGTGACCGAGCTCTCGCCCGTCTCGTCGGCCTCGTTGTCGCACGCCAGGTTGGCGAGGGACTGCACACACATCTGCGCAAGGCGCGGCAGCTCCTTGTTGCGCTCGTCTGCGTCCGGCGTGTCCGCCTTCAGCGCCGCCACGCGGGCGTTGTAGTCTCCCGACGGCGGCCACGCCAGCGGGCTGAGGGCGTAGGTGGTGCAGTAGCGGTTGTACTTGACGATAATCTCAATGAGCAGCGGGATCACGTTCGCATCCGTGAGCACCGTCTTGACGAACTGCTGCTCGAAGGAGAGCGGCAGGATGAGGGAGGCCAAGCCCTCGCACACGCGCGGGTCCTTCAGGTGGCCGTGCGTGCGGAAGAGGTTGACGGCAGACTCCAGGACTGCGCTGTTGAGGATGGCGTCGTGGTTGTCCGCGTTGGCCGCAAGCTTGCCGAGGGCGTTCAGCATCACACCCACGATGCCTGGGTCGTGCTCGTGCGCGCGCAGCGTGGCCACCATGCCGTTAATAACCTCCGGGTTCACAGCCGTCACCGCCTCCTCCTCCAGCTTGCGGGACATCATGTCAACGGCAGACATGGCGTCCATCATCGCGATGACGGGCGCGGGCGCGTCCCACGAGGTGGAGCCGCCATCCTTGGTGTAGTAGATCTTGGCGTCTGGCGACATGAAGCGCTGGTAGCCCTTGGCGCCGGTGAGCGCTGAGAGGGTGCCCTTGATGGATCCCTCGAAGGCCGCGCCTGACTGCTCCTGGTAGATGGCCTCCAGGCTCTTGACCACGAAGGGGATGTCACGCAGCAACGCGTCGTTCTCTGGGTGGCGCCGCATGGCGGCGTTGAGGGACAGCAGCGACTGCTTGTCCAGCCCCAGAGTCTTCACGTCAGTCAGCCGCAGCAGCTTTGCGATCATGCTCACCACAGCCACCACGTAGGCCTCGTTCTCAGCGATGGCAGCGTTGGTGAGCCCGTTCACTGCGGAGCGGTAGATACCGAGGCTGCCCAGCGCCAGAATGCGGGCCGTGCGGGCCGGATTGGCCACCGGGGCCCCCGAGAGCACGTCCTTGGCGTAAAGGTCGCTCAGGCGGGAGACGGCTCGCACGGCGGAGAGGGCCGCCCCGCTGTCCACCGCCCCCTTGTTGCCGAAGAGGAAGCAGAGTGCTTGGCCGAGCCCGGCCTCGGTGACCTTCTCGGAGACACCGGCCGCGACCCCGGAGGAGGCGTCGAGGCGAGCCAGCAGCTCCAGCGCGCTGCGGAGCGTGTTGATGGAGACCGCTGCCGCCACCGTGTACGCGCTCTTGACCGAGACCTGCTCCGCCTCCGTGCCCTCGTATTCTGAGACGGCGTCCGGTGCGGCAGCCGCAGCCTCGGCCGCGGTCGGCTCCTTGTTCGCCTCCAGCGCGGTGGCGCCCGCAGCGATCCTGGTCCTGCCCTTGCGCCCCACGTCAACCGCCACGTCCACCGCCGACACCACGGCTGCCACGTCGGCGCCGACACGCACCACGTTTGCAGGCATCGTGGCCTTGACGGGGTCGTCCCCGGGCGGCACGATGAGGCTGGTGATGGCCCGCATCAGCGACGACTGCACGCGCGCGTGCGACTGCAGCGTGGTGATGGCGTACAGGGGCGCCTTGCCCGCTGCGCCGTGCTTGGCCGGCCCCGTCATTGCCTCCGCAATAACGTCGCTGACCTTGTGCAGCACAGCCCAGGCGGCGGACCCGTCAGGCGCCGCCTTCAGCGCTGACTTGACGATGGCGTCGGCCAGCTGGTTGAGCTCGGAGGCTGGGGAGGCGTCCACCAGCGGCGCCGCCACGACAGGCGCAGGCGCCGAGCCGTCCTCGCCGTCCTCACCGCCGGCGGCGGCAGAGGAGGCTGCGCTTCCCGCCGTCTCGGAGGGGGCGGTGGAGATGGCGAGGGCTGTCATGATGTCTGACACGGCCTCCGCGTCCTGCAGCAGCACGCCGCTGGTCTTGCCCGCGAAGGCGGCGCGCAGGCGGGAGACGGTGTTCTTGACGGTGGTGACGATGGCGGCCTCGCACTTGCCCAGGTCAGCGATGGACAGCGTGGCCTCGGCGTCCACGCCGAAGGAGCCGCCCGCGGCAGCCAGGCGGGCCTTGGCCACCTCCGAGTGCACCACCTGCAGCAGCGACACAAGGCCGGCCACCACCTTGCCCGTGCACAGCGCGTGCACGCCCCCCTCGCCCATGTGCTCGACCACCTGCTCCGCGGCGCGGCCCAGCGACTCCACCACGCGCACCTCCACGACAGAGTGCCCCGTTGCGAGGATGGTGTACAGCACGTTCACGAGGTCGGACAGAGGGACGGCGTGCGGCCCGCCCGCGCCCTCGCTGGCGGCCGCGACCTGCGACGCGGCCTCCAGGCGGCCCGCGATCTGTGCCCCCACCGCCAGCACATCGGCGCGGCTCTGCTGCATATCCTTGCCGCTGGCAGCCCCCGTGGGCTGCGGGGCGGAGGGGGTCGATCGCACCGAGCTCACGTCGGGGCGGCAAACGACTGCGACGGCGCGCCAGCAGGTGGCCAGCACGTCCGCGTAGGACGACCCGAGCTCTGGGATGCGGCCGGAGGAGACCACGATCTGCGAGGCGAGGCTCTTCATGAGGTCAGACATGCTGGCCACCATGTCGATCACCTCGGGGCTCTCGCAGCTGTACCCGCTCTCCAGCCACTGCGGGATGGTCGCGGCGTAGCTGTCGATCTGCTCCACCAGCTGCTTGGCGCGCTCGGAGGCGCCCAGCGCCTGCAGCGCGGCGTACCCTGCGTCCAGCACCTCCTGCGTGGCTGCGTAGGAGGACATGCACTGCACGATCAGGTCCTCGCCGCCTGCGCCCTCCACCGCCTCGCGGTTCAGGCGGACCAGGTCGGCGGACAGCGAGTCGTCGGGCGTGCATGAAAGGGTGATGGCGTTCAGGATGGCGGCGCCGCAGCGCGGTGAGTCGATGTAGCCCGTGCTGCCTGCCGCAGCGCGCATGACTCGCTTGAGGGCGTTGCGGTAGTCCTCGCCGTGCGCGGGGTCTGTCACCACCCCGTACGCGTGCGACAGCTTCTGCATGAGCTTGGAGATGGAGTACAGGAGCGGCTCCCGCGGGTTGTAGGCGTCGCTGCAGTAGCGCTGCAGGGAGGTGCGGATGAGCTCGAACACGTGTCCGTTCGCGACCAGGTCGTGGACGATGGAGGGGTCGGCGGAGGTGTGCGCCAGCAGCAGGAAGGTGGCGGCCAGCGTGTCGGGCTTGGCCTCGTTCACGTTGTCGTTCAGGAACTGCTGGGCGATGGCCACCACCCCCGTGTTGACTACGCTGGCCAGGTTGGCCTCCACCTTGGCGATGCCCGCCAGCGTCAGCACCACGTCTCGCACCACATCCTCGTCGCCGCGCTCCGCCGCGGCCCGGAACACCTCCACCAGCAGGGCGAGGGCCTTGCCGTCGTGCGCCTTCACGAACAGGGCGGCGGCCGCGTCGCTGGAGGTGAGCACGGAGGCGCAGCCCACGGCCTCCTTGGCGATGCCCGGCTTCTCCTCCAGCGCCTGCAGCAGCACAGGGATGGTGCGCTTGGCGATGGGCCCCACGGCCGCAGCGGCCTCGCCCGGTGCCGCCACGTACATGGCGTTGACGAGCTGCTTGATGGAGCGCAGGGCGCACGGCAGCGTGGCCTCCAGCTCCTGCTCGATCACGCCGAGCTGCTGCAGGCCCAGGTCGGCCACCACCTTGCCCACGCGGATGGAGATCTCGCTGAGGGTGGCGAGGACCTGGGCGCCGCGCTGCAGCGTCTCCGTGCCCGCCGCGATGCCGGCATCGGTGGTGGCGAGCAGGCCGAGGCGCACCACAGCCCGCACCATGCGAGCCTTCTGGTACTCTGAGAGCACGAGGGGGCGCTTGCCCGTGTAGGCAGCCTCCACCGCCTGCTTGGACAGCTCCGCGGCGTATTGCTCCAGCTGCGCGACCGTCTCCGTGACGGTCTCGGGGCCCACCAGGCGCGAGAGGATCGAGGTGATGGTCGCGTCGATGTCGGCTCGCACGGCCACGTCGGGCACGTAAGGGGCCGCAGCGCCGCCCTCGCTCGGTGCCGCTGCAGGCGCCACGTCCTCCTCGTCCTCGCCGCGGAAGTCGCGGTCGGTGCCGGCATCGGTGCACGCCACCACTGCGTCGACCAGGCCCTGGCGCCGCAGGATGTCCGCTGACTCCGCACCGCCCGCAGCGCAGGTGTCCATGAGGCGCAGGTACGCCAGCAGCAGCTCGTCGCCTGCGTTGCTCTGCAGCGCGGCTGTCGAGTGCAGCATGCGAATGATCTGGCGAGACCCGCCGCGCGTCGCCACGGCCGTTGCGCCCTTGGGGGAGACCGAGATGCGGGTGAGGGCGCCCGCGGCGGCAGCGCACGTCTCGATGGAGGCCTGATGCGCACGCAGCATGGCCACCACTCCCTCGATGCCCTGCGCCCCGATCACCGCGTCCACGTGATCCCGCACCTCGGACTGGCTGTGCCCGCTGGCGAGCCAGGACATGAGGGTGATGGACGCCACCGCGAACTGGCGCAGGTTGGGCTTGGCGGAGGAGAGCATGCCGCGAGCCACGATGGTCACGGTGTCGCGCCCGTGCAGCTGCTCGCCGATGCCGAACTCTTCAAAGTCCACTGGCTCGTACTCTGCGTCCTGCTCCACCTGGCCGCCCCCGATCTCATACGCCACGCGCGCCACGTGCGCCAGTGTGTTGCAGGCGCGCGACATGACGTCGTCCAGCAGGTTGCACGCCACGCCCTTCTCCGACACGAAGCTGCGGGCAGCGCCGCCGGGCGCGGCGCCGCGCCCCACCGCAGCGGCGCCCTTGCCCGCTGCCGCCTTCGCCGCGGCCAGCACCTTGACCACGCTCAGCACGCCCAGCACCTTGAGCAGCGCGGGCACGCCGTCGTTGGCCGTCACCACGCACACGAACACCGGGGAGACGGTGACGGCCTCCAGTAGCGATATGTTCTCCAGCACCTTCTCCGCTGCGTGGTTCATGTCGGGCTCGCCCTTGGCGTTGCGCACCATCTCCCGCGCAGGCATGTCGGCGGCGGTGCGCGCAGACGTGAAGACGTCGCTGCCCTCGCCCGTCACGCGGGCCGTGTAGTCTTCAATCGCCTTGAAGATCTCGCGCTCCCCGTACGCGGCCTGCAGGATGCCCGTCCAGGTGACGATGCCCTTCACAGCGTCCGTCACCTCCTCCTCCGTGATGTTGAGCGCAGAGATGACCTCGCGGAAGTTGCGGTACACGTTGGTGTCGTGCGTGTGGCGCGAGAAGCCCGACAGCACCGCGCGGATGATGCCGGCGGCCTTGGCCGCGGGCAGGTGACGCTCCACCGCGCAGAGGGAGGTGACGAGGTAGAGGGAGGAGGCCACGAGCTCGGCAGAGCGCGCGCCGCCGGCGCGACCGCCCACTGGCGCGCCGTCCTCGTCCTCCTGGTCGCCGCTGCCGCCCGCAGCGATGCCCGTGCCCGACGCGTCTCCCGCGCCCCCGTCGCTGCCCGCGCGCAGGTTGCGAATGACGACCGGCACCACGCCCGACGCAACCATCGCGTCCACGTGCGCCTCGCAGCACGCCAGGTACACGAGCACGTCAGTGGCCACGATCTGCAGGGCCAGCTCGCCGCTGTGTTCGCGCATGGCGTCGATCACGAACACGTGCCCCTGCAGGGACACGAGGCTCTCTGCGGGGTGCTCGTGCACCAGGGCGTTCTCCATCAGGCGCAGGCCAGCGTACGCCGCCGCCGCGTTGTCGATGTGCTTGAGCACGGCGCTGGCGGCGAGGCCGATCACGTTGCCGGCGCTGTGGCGCGTGAGCTCGACCACCATCTCCGGGCAGTCGATGAGGCTGGCGAAGAAGCCCACGCACTCGGAGACCACCTCGGCGCTGTCCTGGCGCGCCGCCAGCAGGGACACCACCGCCCCGATAGCGCCCGCCTCCTCCAGCACGGGGATGTGGTCCGTCTTGGCCTCTGCCAGGCGGCGCAGCACCTGCACGAGGGCCACCGACCCGTCGCTCTGCGCGAGGGGGGCCTTGTCTACGAGGTCAATCACGCGCCGCAGCAGCGCCGCCTCGTTGGCCATGAGGATGGCGCGGTACTCCTCGTCGCGGAGCATGAAGGCGAGCAGGCGCGCACACATGACCCGCTCCGTGAGGGCCGGGGGCGCGCCGCCGCTGGGGTTGACGCCAGCGATGCGGTCAATCAGCTCAGGCACGTTGCTGCCCAGCAGGCGCGCCAGAACGCGCATGGCCAGCGGCCCCACGGTGCTGCTCTTGAGCACCACGCCCATGATGGGGGAGAGTGCGTTCAGCGCGTCTGCCGCCACGAGCATGTCCCGCCCTGCCTCCGTGCGGGCCAGGCGGTCCAGGATGCGGAAGGCGGGCTCCAGGTGCACGTTGAGGTCCTTGCCGCCGCCGATGTCCTTGCCGCCGCCGTCCACGCCTGCGGTGGAGCCACGCACCGACTTGGGTCGCCCGCCCCCCACGTCGCCCCCTCCGGAGGCCGCCCCCTGCAGGTTCATGGCAGCAATCCGCAGCAGCTTGGTTACGTACTCCTTCGTGCCGGCCAGCGCGTCCAGGCCGCCCTTGCTACGGGTCGCCCGGTCGAGGATGTTCACCACGGAGGCGATGTAGCCCGCGTACGCCTCCAGGGCCTTGGCGGCGCTGGCGGCGCTGCCGCTCTTGGGCCTCCCGGAGGTCGGAGACGCGGCCGAGGAGGCCATGTCCAGCAGCAGCTTGATGCCGCCAGCAGCCTCAAACGCCGTGCCGTCGTGGCGCGCCATCGCCAACAGCAAGCTCAGGGCCGGCTGCAGGTACCCGATGGCTTCCTGGAAGGATGAGGGCGAGCTCATATCCAGCGACTGCGCGTAGGTGCCGACCGCCTGGACGATGAGTGCCACCGTCGGTGCACTGGCCATCAACGCAGGAAGGCATTTGGGCACGTTGGTCATGCTCGTGAGGCAGGAAATGCAATACTTGAACATCTCCGCATCGCTCGCGAAACGTGCGCACACATCCGCGATGTCCTCGACTGCACCCGCTTCAAACGCAGCTCGCGCTGCAACTTCCCAGGTGTTGCGGTTCTGGGCCTTATTGAGGGGCTGCACGTGACACACACCACGATAAGAGGGGGCGAGTGAAGGCACCCCGCAAATCGCACACCGCCGACGAACGCCGCCTGCGCACACTCACTTTCTCAAGGCACTGAATGCTGTATGAAGCAAGCTGCTTGAACTTCTTGTGCTTTCTGATGGAGTCCACCATGCTGGCCACTGCAAACACGAGGGCGCGTTCGCAAAGTCGTTGAACGGGCGAACCTCGCGGCCGTGGACAGCGAACTTAACCCGCTCTTCGCTCTTACCATCTGTGCCAGCCACCCCCTGCTGGGCGGTGGCACCTTTTCGGGACGCCATTCTCGCGGATTGTCGGTAAATTTGGTTTGCCGTCGACGCGGGCAACGGCGCACGAGTTGCTTTTTCTCTGACCTTTTGTGTCAGCGAAGTTGCAGACGCAAGACGTGTTTGTGACTCGCAACTCTCGAAAGGGGCATCAAAGTGTTTGGTGTTGACAGGAGGCCGCTAAGTCATGAACCAGCGGATGCAGCTTGACCGTCGCGGCGCCAATGTCTTCGCTCGTGATGCAGTTCATCGGCGAGCTTGTTAACCAGCTGAACTTTGCCAAAAAAAAAAAATTGTCAGTGAAGCACGTCGTGATACCGCCGCCTTTGCCTTGGTACCCCACTTCGATGTGCGGAGTGGCCCGCGTTCTTTGGTGCTCCGTCTTTGGTGCTCCGAATGATCCGTCAACCAGCGGCGGGGTTGGTGCTGTCCTCATGCAACGGCGACGCTAAGTCGGTGGAGTCGCTGGACTTTTTCGCGAAGGTCCCGATGGCGTTGAATTCACGGGCCTTGTATTGCGAGCCCCTTTGCGTCGAAGTGATGGGTAGTGCATACGGAGGGGGGCCTGCGGCCGCGTGCTCAGAGTCATCGGGGCACTCTCCCGTCAAGAGCCCTGTTGGTTGTGCCTGCTGGAGAACAGTGAAGCTCGGTGTCGAGCCGCGAGCGATGGCATGGGGCAATGCTTCGTTCAGCATGGCGCAGCAGACCTTGGCGCGACGTTGCCTACCTTCCTTATGGCACGGTCAGCGTTGCTGGTTGCGTCCGCACACTCAAGCATGGAGAGGGAAAACATCGAGGCCTTGTTGACGCTCAGCCTCAGTATTTTCACGTGACGGTATCCGATCGCTGCTTGTGACTACTGCTGGGCGTTAGCAGGTTAGAGTTAGCACTGTCTTGGACGGGTGTCGCGCATGATGATCTAGGTGCTTCGCCTGACGGAGTGCCACCTGATGAGTGTGCTGCTCGATCATCGTGAGCTGCATCTGTTGTTGTCACAACTCCTGCTCGGAAGCGCTCCACAAGCGAAACTCCTTGGCTATTTCGACTCGGCCTCCCACTCGCTTCAGTTGCATAGTATTCGCCGTGTTGATTACGCTCGTGTGGCGTGTGAGCCTCGCTTGCCCACTGGGGATTACCGTTGCTCTGCATTTTGTACCCTCATCGCACTGCTGCGTGTTGCGAAATTGCACCCGACTGTAGCTACCGCTGCGTGGGGCGGTTTGCACAAGAGGTGTGACGCTCGGTAGCTTGGCGGACGATTGTCGTTGTTGCCCGCAACCCCGGTTGCGGCGCCTCCGCTGCGGATAGTTCAAGTGAAGGAGTGATGCTCCCGACACACGCGCGATGAGGTCCGCGACAGCCGTTGCTCCACTGGCACTGATCTCAATGTGCTATCGGACGCATCGGCTCTGTTTGTGCAAGCGCGTCAGCAGCTGCCGAGGTGGTCCCTTGGCGGCAGTTCGCCGGCATTTGCCAGCAGTCGGACGATCGTACAGCCTTTCGAGGCGCGAAGTCATGGTCGATGTGTCATTAAGGCGCGAGCTCGCAGCCACTACCCAGCCATTGCCAGTGGGCTGCTGCATCAGCGGGTAGTCTATGCCCGGGCCGGGCACCGCGTCCTGCGCGCGCTGCAGGGCCGCCATCATTGCAGCGGCGCCAGCGGAGATGGACGTCGTGGCGCCCGTGGCTGCCGTCGCTGCAGCGCCGGTGCCGGACTGCGTGCCCGCCAGCGCCGCGAGCGGCTGCAGCACGTTCTGCACCACAAGTGCGTCCCGATATCACCTGCAGCGTGACGCTCGCATATGTTGCCAGCACGCATTCCAGGCATGTGCGCTGCGGCTTTGTTGGTACTCGGCTCGATCCTGATCATCGTGAGTCATGTTGAATTGTGCGCGGTCGCCCCGGGCAGCATGCATGTGGTGCGCAATTTCAGCCCGCCAACACACGAGTCGGCTGCACCACCTACAGGCACTGGGCATGGCGTCACGCCTCGGCACGCGACTCGGAAATCACTCAAAGCCTGAACAACGGGCTTGAAAGTCGAGGCAAGTTAAAAGCGCAACAGCACCGCAAAAAGGCACCGTGAAACCAGTAACCCGGGACTGGCAGCCCATGCACCTCGCGCGACACGGGATTACGCGGTCGCCTTGACCTTCTTCTGGTACGGCACAGTGGCGAGCAGTGCGGTGAGGTCCTCCGGCACTGCACCAACGAGGAAATGCAAGGCAGGCGTGGCGTGTGATGCAGCGAGGGCATGGCACAAAGGGTGAGGGTGGGATCGCGAACGCGCCGAGCACCTCGGCACCACCGCACCACTCACGCTTCTTCTCCGACACCACGTGAGCGGGAAGGGAGAGGCCGGTGATCTTGAGGGTGCCGCCGGGCAGCAGCAGCGCCGTGAACTTGACGTGCGCCAGCAGCGCGCCCTCGCGCTCGTGCAGCACCGGGTAGCTGTGCACCACGCCGTGCTTGAGGAGCTCCACAATGCCCATGCGGGCCTGGGACTCGTTCTCCAGAGCGCGCAAAGTGAAAGGCATGACGGTGAAGCGGTTCATGGCCTCACGCTGCACGGTCTGTGCGGCCTTCATCTTGGGCCGGTAGCTCGCCTCGGGCGCAAGCTTGAAGACAGTGGTGCGTGCCTCCGTCTCGCGCGGCTTGCCCTCCCCCGTGGACATCACGATGTCGATAGAGTACACCTCGTTGGGCTCGAAGGTCACCTCCTCGACCTTTACCTCGGGGTCGTCGCCGCGCAGCAGCACCACCTTGCTGCCGTCGATCACGTAGCTGCAACGGGAGATGGCGTCACGCGGACAACACAGAAGCGATGAGGCGGGGGCTCACCCGCAACCAAAATTCACTCCCGCAGAGAGACGGGCAAAACGCACTGTTTCATCTCGTGCATGAGAACACCCTGCATCGGGGACACGCCGAAAGCCTCGGCCACCTTGGCGATGGTCTCGGTGACCTGCGTGTTGGTGTTGCCGGGCTTGATCATACGAATCGCCGCCTCGGCCGCATGGTAGGCCGCTGCGATGACGTCAGCCTGCGGGCCGGTGATGGGTGCCGCGCCGCCATCAGAAGCCACCACATGGGTGTGCGCCACATTGGCGATGTAGCCATCGATGTGCACGCCGAGGTCGCTGCAGGGACAGACAGGGATCGGTCTCGCGTGGGGTGACGCCGCGTGGTTTTCGCGCCGGGGATCAACAGCTGCGCGACGCGAGCACGCACATCTTCAGCACATCGCCAGCCTTGATAGCATCGGACTCCCCCTTCAACGGAGAGTAATGTCCAACGCATTCGTTCGCCGAGATGCAAGTGGGGAACGCGACTCCCTTCTCGACCTTGGCCGTCTTGAAAGCCTTAGTGCACTGCAAGAAGTGGCACAATTGAGAAGCACCAGCCACACACGGACGCGACCGTATCATCCAGCATGAGCACCGGAGCGCTGACGGGGGCAAGCAAACTTGCTCTCTTGATGATGGGCACTCGCCTGCGCCTGGATCAGGGCATCAGAGAACTCGCAGACATCGGCGATGGACTTCCCTGCCTCCAGCTGCTTCAGCACGGCCTCGAGCGTGAACTGCGCGATCTTGGCGGCCTCACGGTACTTGTCAGTGACTGCCGGGTTGCGCAGGTCCTGGATCTCCTCCTTCTCAACATCCGCAGCAGCCGCCATCGTGTGAAATGTCAGCGCAATTAGAGCCGCAAAGTTACAGCAGGTGTCTTCGCAGCGGCGTTGCGCCGACTGACGCTTTGCGGGTGAAGAAAACCAAATTTGCCCTCACGTGGACAGGTCCGGCGGACACCGGACACCGGACATCCACTTTCGCTTTCGCCCGAGCGAGCGGATTCAAACCCGCGCACTCGCGCCCATTTGGTGGGCAGAATCTCAACCGTAGCTCGTTGAGAATGCTGCCTCGTATTGCGCGTGCCGCTGGATCCGCCGCCCGTGGCGGCTTGCGCCTGGTGAGACTTCGTCCTTTCGGAGCCGCTGTTCGACATAGCGCCTGCACTTGCACCACTTCTATTTTGCTGATTGCATTTCGGCTCGTGTGTGCTTGTCGTGCAGTACGATGGCCCCTTGGGTGGTCAGCGCCGGCTCCTGAACGTTCATGAGTACATCTCCATGGATTTGATGAAGGAGTACGGCGTTCCTGTCCCCCGTGGTTCAGTCGCCAGCACGCCGTCGGAGGCTGCAGATATTGCAGCCAGCATGCTGGCCGAGGGCCACGGCGGCGAGAAGGCAGATGTCGTGATCAAGGCGCAGGCTCTGGCTGGTGGCCGCGGCCTGGGCACTTTCACGAACGGCTTCCACGGCGGTGTTCACATTGTCACTCGGGCCCCGCAAGCGTACGATATCGCTGCGAAGATGCTTGGTCAGCGCCTCGTCACCAAGCAGACCGGGGAACAAGGCCGGGCAGTTGACAAGGTGCGATTCCTACGACGCTGGCATGTGCCGGCTGCGCGCGGAGTTGCTGGCGTTGCTTCCACACGCATTTGCACGTGAGGCCATTGCTTGTGCAGGTTTTCTTGGTGGAACGCCTGTACTTGCGACGCGAGATGTACTTCTCCATCATGTTGGATCGCGCGTTCAGCGGGCCGGTCATCATCGCCTGTGCGCGCGGCGGCACCAGCATTGAGGACCTGGCCGAAACGTCACCCGAGCTCATCATCAAGGAGCCTGTTGACCTGGTCAAGGGGCTGCAGCCCGAGCAGCTGGATAAGCTGGTGGAGGGCCTGGCGCTCTCGGGCAAGGCGGCAGGTCAGGCCAAGGACTGCGTCCGCGCCCTGTGGAAGATGTTCACCAGCACGGACGCCTCCATGATCGAGGTCAATCCCCTCGCCGAGACGCCAGACGGCCGCATCGTCGTGTGTGACGCGAAGATCAACTTCGACGATAACGCCGCCTTCCGCCAGAGCGAC
>Ga0208629_100271_pt1 | contig 25491 bp, 11 predicted proteins | sample LakWasMet19_HOW5_2_FD_183865 | JGI IMG/M metagenome (GOLD analysis project Ga0208629, IMG submission 183865) | Freshwater sediment methanotrophic microbial communities from Lake Washington under simulated oxygen tension - Sediment Metagenome... | ecosystem: Environmental > Aquatic > Freshwater >... | reverse complement strand
TGCTGTAGTAGAAGGCACCTCTCCTTTGTCAAAGACTGGCATCACATCGATGCGTGCGGTTGCCAGCGGTCCAGAGGGCAGCACGGCTGGTGCGCTTGGCGGAGCTGAGGCCCTTACAAGTGTTCGTGAAACCGCTGGCACGAGCGCGCCCGAGGTTTTGGTGCCGGGTTTGACTTCTGTGCGTCCTCCTCTCTCCGCTGCGGAAGGCCGCGAAACTGCCGCTGCGGTGGCGGGTTTGTCGGCTGCGAGTGCGACTACCCCACAACCGCCTACTAGGGCTGTTGACGGCGGTGTCTTGAATGCACAGCCCGCTGGTCCTGCGCCGTCTGCCCGCGGGCCCCGAGCGCCGCCTTCGCTGCCGTCCCTCGACAACCCAACGCAGGCGACCACGCTGGCGGCTGCGGTGCGGGCTGTGCATGCGGCGCTGCAGGGGGATCGGGCTGCAGTGGCCTTCCTGCTGACCCTGCTAGCGCCGTCAGACCTCGCCCGCCTGCGCCTGCTGCTGCGGAAAGTTGAGGAGCGGCTTCCACAGACGGCCGCGGCCGCGGGCGGGGCGGCTGCGGCTGCAGCGCCGCTGCTCAGTGCGATGGGTGGACGTGTTGCCCCTGCGGTCCCCGCGAGCCGGCGGGGAGCCGCGGCAGCGCCGCCATTGTCTGCTGCGGCCGCCACCGCCGCCGCAGCGGCGAGCCGGCGCGCTGCGGCGGCACGGGCCCCACTGCAGGCTGTAGGCGAGGCGGTGGAGAGCGGTTTCAAGGTCGAGGCGGCGCGTGAGAAGCTGAGCAAGCAGGCGGCCCGGGCGGCATCCGCGGCCGCTGCAGCTGGCTCTGCGATGGCAGACGCTGCGGTGACTGCTGCGGCCCGGCTCGCGGCGTCTGACAGCAGCGCTCGGCCTGAGCCGCAACGAACTGCTGTCGGCGACGCGTTGCAGCAGCGTAGCAGCGCGCAAGCGGCTGTCACCAGCGCCGCGAGCGGAGCTGAGGCTGTCTGCGTGGCGGGCAGCAGCAGCGAGAGCGCTCCGCCTCCGCTGCCTGCTGATGGGTTTCTGACCGCAGGGCCGCCTTCCGATGTGCCAGTGGCGTCGAACATCGGCGAGGCATCTCCGGAGCCCTCGTTGCCGGACGGCGACACCGCCATCGCCGCGGGACGATTACCAGCCCGCGACCATGCAGCAGTTTTGCGTGGTGGCACAGCTGCGATTGTCGCTCCTCAGGCGGCCCCTGCCTCCATCTATCCCCCAGCCTTGCCGCCGCCGTTGCTTCCACCGTCGTTGTCTAGTTTTCCCGTCGGACACTCCCCCCCGCTCCAGCCCGACTTATGGACTGTCGATGCGGCGGCCGCGGCGGCGGCGTATGCGTTCATGTCAGCTGCCGCCGCTGCTGCCTCCGCCGCGGTGTCTCACCCTGGCAGCGCAGCGCCTGTGCAATCATTCTGGGACCCTGCCGGCCACTTTGTTCCCGGCTCGTACGACTGGCCGCCGGCTTCGATGGGCTGGCCTCCACACCCGCCCTCGGAAGGGCTGCCATCTGCCGCGACCGGTCTTGTGGCACTGCCGCCGCCGCTGCCGCCCTCAGTCCCACTCGTCGCTCCTTCCGGCTCCGCAGACCGCCCTGTCTCCGCCGCACGGAGCCGGTCAGTGCCGGGCCAGAGGGGGCGTGCAGCGCTTGCGGTCGCGCATACGCCAAGCACAGGAGCGACTGAGAGCGCCGCCGCCGCTCCTGTGGCTGCTGCCGCTGCTCCTGCCGCTCCTGCTGCCGCTGAGCACGACGGCGGGGCGACGGCGGCCACGCAGCAGAGGGGCCGCTCTGCTGAGCCTGCAGCCCGACGACGCGGCGTGGCGGGCGCGCGCTCTCCTGCGAAGCCGCGTCTGCAGCGCCCACCGCCGCCCGCCGTTGACGACTGGAGCGCGTTGCAGTCGTATTTGCCGCCGCTGCAGGTGTCGCGACGCAACCAGCTAATTCGCCGGTGGCTCGCAGCTGCGACCAAGGCTGCCTGCCGTGCCCTGGGCATCAAAGGCGCCCCTTCGGCCGCGCCCTCGTCGGCGCGACAACCGGAGGTGGCGGGCGTGACAGGCTCGCGAGCGGCTGCTGGCGTCAATCTGCGGTCAGCTGGGTCAGGCAAGCGCCGGCTCACGAAGCTCAAGCGGGCTGCCCTTCGGAGCAGAGTCAACCGCTGGCTGGCGGCACACCCCGAGGCTGCTTCAACATATCACGACGCCGCGGCTGAGCGCGCGGCCGCGGAGTCTGCCCTCGCCGCCGCGGCGCACAGGGCACGGGGCGTGCTGCGGCAGGCGACGGGGCTGTTCCTGCAGTACAGAGAGGACAGACGTCTGCAGCGCCTGGTCGACCGCGGAAAGCTGCTGCCGAACGGCCTGAGCCCCAGCACGCAGACCGCGGCGGCGCTGGCAGCCGCTGCGGGCGGGTCGGGCGTCGGCGGAGCCGGTGCTGGAGAGAAGGGAAAGAAGGGCTCCAAGCGCGGCGCTGCCGGAGCCGCGGCTGGCGCAGCGGAGGCGCCGATGCTGCTCAGCGCGACAGTGGCCAACAGCGTGATGACGAAGGGCCTTGCGGCGAAGACGGCGGCAGCCCTCGCTGCGATCATGGGCGTGAGCGACACACCCGGGGTGGTGATGCCTGAGACCAAGCCCGCCCCTGCAGCCGCTGGGCGGCCAAGTGGCGCTGCGGCAGCGGGCAAGCCGGCTCCTGCTGGCGCTGCGGCGTCTGCTGCCACTGCAGTCGAGGGGTCCGGCGCTGCCCCTGTTGCCGCTGCCCCAGGAAAGCCAGCAGGCCCATCGACAGCGAGCGCCACTGATCTCACAGCGCGTGTTGTGGCCACCAAGGTCGCACGCGTTCCCGCGGGCGCAGCCGCCGGCTCGGGAGCGCTGTCCTCCAAAGCGTCAGTGGCCTACGCGGGAGCGGCGGCGTCGCTGCCTCAGCTGGGGCGCAGCGGAGCGGGCCCGACGACAGCGAACCCTCTCGCCGGCGGACCGTTCGGCCTGAGCTCACGAGTAGACGTTGGCCCCAATGGTCTCAGCAGCCTCAGCGCTCTCGCCGACCTGGCGCGGCGCCGGCCCATTCACATCCCGAGCCGCCTGTTTCCGGCGCGCAAGCCCTTGCTCGTGACGCGCAAGCAGTTCCGCAAGGCGCTCATGCAGGTGGTGCGGAAGCTGCGACCGCAGGTGGACAGGCAGGAGGCTCAGGAAGCAGCCCGGGCGGCGAAGGCGAAAACCAGGGCGGAGAAGCGGGCTGCTGCTGCTGCTGCGACTGCTGCTACTGCCACTTCTGCCGGTGGTGCGGGGACGGGTGCTGGAGACCCTCTCGCCTCCGCCCCTGAGCCCGTTGCTGGGAGTGCTGCTGTCGCATCGGGATTTCTCAACGCCTCTGCAGAGACCAGTGCTTGCGCTGCTGGGTCAGCTGGACATCCTGATGAGGGCGAATCGCCTGCTGGCCCAATCCCTGCCGTGGGTCTCGTGGCCACGGCACCAGCGCTGGCTTCGAGAGCAGTTTCCGCCAAGCCTCCTGGCGATGCGGTACCACCCTCGAAAGCGCCGGCAGCTGGCATCGCGGCTGCTGGAAAGTCAAGGGGCACAGTCCGCCTCCCCGCAGACTCCAGCCCTGCCAGCATGTTCACGCTGCCGCCTCTCCTTGTGCGCTACGCCCCGCCCGCCCCAGGCGCTGTGCTGGCGCCAGGCGACGTCGTATCTGCGCTGCGCGTGCTCAGGGAGGTGCAGCGGGAGCAGGTGCGCCTAGCCCGTGGCATCGCACGCATCCGGCAGGATGGCACGCTGCTCGCTGCCCGCCCCGCGCCGTCTGACGAGTCTGCAGGCGGCGCTGGCATTAGTACCACTCTAGGTGTTGCTCCGAGCACCGCACTGCAACGTCGAGCCGAAGGCGCATCGGCGGAGCACGCTGAACCGGCTGCGGCGGTGGCTGAGCGGGCCGCGCGCCTGGTGGCTCTGCGAGTGACGGGATCGACGGACGCCCACCTCATCAAATCGCTTGTGCCGCTGCATGAAATCACCGAGGGGCCAGCGCCTGGGGCCACTCGCGGCGCTCTTGGTTGCGCAGGCAAGACTAGGAAAGGTGCGCACATGCCAGTCGCTGGAACGTCCACCACCAGCACCGAGGGCCTGGCAGGAGAGACTGCCGAGGGTGTTGGCGCGCCAGGCCCATCGAGTGCATCGTTTGCGGGGGGCGAGGCAGCAGCAGCTACTCCGGCAACGAAACCGGGCCAGCTGCCTCCGCAGCCGTCGGCGCCCCTCTGTGACCAGGACGCGCACCCCGCTCTCAACGAGATGTGTGCTGAGATGATCAGCACCGCTGCCTTCTACCAGGAGCGCGCCCGCGCAGCGCTGATGCCCCCCGCCGAAGCCGCGGCGCCGCCCCATACGGCGACCGGCAGCGGCGGCGCCGGTGGGGCCACGGGGGCCCCCACCGACAGTCGGCAACGGGCAGTCAAGCCCTCGCATGCAAGCGCAGGCGCAGGGGCTGGAGCGACGGCAGCAGGCGGCGGCGTGCCCGGCTCCGTCTCCCTCCCCGCCAACAAGCGCCGCCTCGTGGTGGGTCTGCGAGAGGTGCTGCGCGGCTGCAAGAGCGGGCGCGTGAAGCTAGTGATCGTTGCCCCCAACGTGCGCTGCGACGACGGCGAGGAGGAGGCGGGCGTCGCCGTCACAGTTCAAGCCATAATCACCGCAGCACGCAGCAGCGACCCGCCCATCCCGCTGCTCTTTGCGCTCAACCGCAAGCGCATGGCGGCGGCGCTGGGGCACAAGGTGCGCGCCTCTGTCGTGGGCTTCTACTCGCTGGAGAGCCTGCGCGGTCTGCACACGCGCGCGGTGCAGCTCGCAGAGGTCCTGCGCCGCAACTTCGCGCACCGCGCCGCCGGCGAGCCGCTCGAGCCGCTGCCGCTGCCGGCGCCGGTGGATACCCCGATCCCTCTGCCGGACGGCACCGGCAGCGGGGCTGCGGGCGCCGGCGGCGGCGGCGCCTTGGCTCGCGGCGGCGGAGCCGGCGGACGGGTGGGCGCGGCCGGGGGGGCGGCTGCGGGGGCAAGGGGAGCCCGCGGGTCTGCTGCGCCGAGTGCTGGCGCTGGCAACGCGCATGGGCCCGCTGGTGGTAGCATCACTGTGGGCCGGCTGCCGAAGGGCTCCCTTGCTACGGCAGTTGTGGTGCCTGTTGTCGCCCACGGCGGCGGCAGTGTCGGCGGCGAGGCCACATCGTATCGACGGGTGTCGCTGGGGGAGAGCGGTGCCACAGCCTCGCTACGGGCAGAGGCAGCCGAGTGGGTGCCTCCGGGCGCTGGGCAGGCGCCTGCGGGACCAGCGGTTACTGCGCGCGCAGCGGCCACCCCTCCGGAAACCTCTGCCATCAAGCCGAAGCAACTCCTGCAGCCGGCACCTGCCCACACGCCTGTCGGCCGCGCTGCAACCACAGCCAGACTAGCCACGCGCGCACTCGAACACGGCCGAGCTGCCGCTGCCGCGACAGTGTGGCAGGGGCGATCAGGCGCGGTTGCGGCTGCCAGCAGCGCAGGCCGAATGCAACCCCACGGCTCTACAGCACCGCCCACTGGGGCAGCCGACTTCCCTGTGCTGGTCGGCGCCTCATCGGTGACGCATGGATCGTCGTCTGTTGCGGCTGCAGCGCCGCCGCCGGCGCGATGGCCAGCGCGATCGACGTACCCTGTCGCAACAAGCGGACGTGTGGACATGGGGGCGGCACCACCATTCAACCTGCCTCCCGACGTTGAGCTTCACCCCTCCGGCGCCTCGGCAGACCCCTCCTACTGGAGCGGCGGGGCGGCGCCTGTGGGTGCCGGTGTCGCTTCCACCAAGGCCGGTGGCAAGGGGGCCTCCGGCGGCGAAGCGTCTGCTCCTCCACAGGGTGCGGCAGCCACCCCGCCATCTTCAGGGCTGTACGCCGGTTGGCTCAGGGAACGCTAGGATGGGTGGACGCTGACGCGAATTCTAGTCTGTTGGCAAAGACCCGTCATCATGATGGGCCGAGCCTGTCAGTGAATGTCGCACGTTCCGCTGGGACACCTGCCAGTGAACTATCAATGCCCTCACTCCCAAACGAGAACGACACCAACAGCAATGACGGCCCGGCGCTGAAACCACCCGCCCCACGTAATCCTTGCTTTCGACTTCCGTGTCTGCTCATGCGCCGGCGGAGCAAATTCACCTATGATCCGAAGGGATGAAATTTACCCTATGAATGTCAGTGGGTATGAGTGTCAAATCGACATGTGTACACAAACTTGAGGTTGAACCTCATGATCTTGCCATACACGTGCTGATCACAGCCCAAGTAAATCTCCAGGACGTAGTGGGATACGTGCTGACTTTGATTTCGAATAGCTCCGACCGCGCAGCTCGACCAGTGGCCGATTGCAGGACAGAGACCTTTCCTGCACTGACAGCGTGCGTGTGTCACTTGACCATTATAAATCGCGAAAACTAACGGCGCCTGTCCCACGGCGTGGCTCGACCAGCGGCTGATTGCATGACCAGAAACATTTCCTGCACCGCGTGTGTGTGCCCCTTGACCATCACCATCTTCAAGACGACCACGAATTGTACTACTAGTAGGCATTCATGCGGTTCGCGCGGGGTGCTTGCCGCAATCAGACTCTCGCACAACGCGAGAATAGCTCGTGTGAAGGGCGGTGTTTAAGGTTGGGGTGGTTGGTTTTATTGGAGTCTGAGAGGGTCGATGATCCGTGCCCATTCAACTTAAACTTCAAGTTCTGCCCACATGCCTTTCGATCCTACTGCCAGTGGAGAGTCGATGTCCTGCAACTTGATGCCTATTTGTGAATGCACTTCGGTATGAAGGTTCTGGTTTTTGTTTCAATCGTGGAGGGGTGGTGCGAACACTTGAACTTGTATAGAACGCTTTACAAAGGCGCCACAGTCTACCGTGACAAGTAGAACCCGCTCCTGCACCGTTCATGTAGCGGCTTGTCGCTGCTCACTTCCGGGCAAACTGCACCTTGGACTTGGGCGCCTCCCCAGAGGCGCGCGCTGCGACGTCGGGCGGAACGGGCTGCCCCGTGGCGTCCAGGTAGGCCTTCAGAGCAGGGATGACGCCCATGTCGTCCTCCGTCAGGAACGTGATGGCCTTGCCCGTCTTGCCTGCGCGCCCGGTGCGGCCGATGCGGTGCGTGTAGCGGTCGATTTCGCTGGGCATGTCATAGTTGATGACCTGCGCGACGTCCGGGATGTCCAGGCCGCGGCCCGCCACGTCGGTGGCGATTAGCACGTCGAAAGTGCCCGCCTTGAACTCTGCGAGAGCGTCCTCGCGCAGGTCCTGCGCCTTGCCGCTGTGCAGCACCGTGCAGTTGAAGCCCTTGTCCTCCAGCTCCCGCGCGATCACGTCGCACTGCTTCTTGGCGTTCACGAACACGATGACGGGGCGCGGCGCGCGCTGCAGCACCTCCACCAGCTTCGCGCGCTTGCGGGCCTCGGAGGGCAGGAACACGACCTCCTGCGCAATGCGCCGGTTCTTGCCGCTGTCCTCGTCGCCGATCTTGACGGTGGCAGGCACGCGCATGAACTTTCGGGCCAGGCGCTCCACCTCCGGCGGCATCGTGGCGGTGAACATGTGCGTGGTGCGCCGCTGGCCCGCCGCAGCCGCCTCCTCCTCTGCCGCACCCGCTGCAGTGGCGGCGCCTGCGCCCGCCGCGGCGCCCGCACCCGCGCCCGGCCCAGCCTTGCCAGAGGACGACGAACCAGCAGCAGGCGCGGCGCCCGTCGCGGCGGCGGCGTGCTCGGGCCCGCGGCCCCCCATCGCCTCGAGCACAGCCGTCACCTGCGGCTCGAAGCCCAGGTCGATCATGCGGTCCGCCTCGTCCAGCACCACGTACCGGCACTGGTGCAGCACCATGTACGTCTGCTCCAGCGCGTCGATCAGGCGGCCGGGCGTGCCGATGATGACGTCGATGCCCTCCCGGATGATGTGGCCCTGCTCCTGGATGGACGTCCCGCCCACGACCGCCACGCTGCGGATGCCCGCGAAGCGGCACAGCTTGCGGCACTCCACCTCGATCTGCTGCGCCAGCTCGCGCGTGGGCGCCATCACGAGGGCGAGGGGGCCCATGTCCGCCACGCCCACGCGCGCAGCGTGCGGCTGCGCGAGCACGTACTGCAGCAGCGGGATGAGGAAGGCGGCGGTCTTGCCGGAGCCCGTCTCCGCCACGCCGATCAGGTCGCGGCCCTGCATGCCCATCGGGATCGCCTGCCGCTGGATGGGCGTGGGGGCCGTGTACCCCATCTCGTCCACGGCCTGGCGCAGGCGCCTGTCCATCTGCAGCTCGTCCCAGCTGCGCAGCGGGTTGCACGGCTTGCCGCCCTTGACGCGGATGTCAAAGTCCTCCCGCATGATGCGCCAGTCGCGCTCCGTCATCTCGCCCAGCGCCTTGTCGCTCCAGTGCTTACCCGTCAGCCCGCCGAAGCCGGCATCCCCGGCGCCAGCGGCACCGCTTCCCGCGCCAGCGGCGTCCCCGCGCCGGCGGCTGCTGGCTGCGCCACGCGCCGCGTCGTCGCCAGCGGAGGCGGCGCCGCCTGCGGCAGCCACCGCAGCGCCGTGCAGGCGTCGAGAGTCGGCTGCGGCTGCCGCTGCGGCGTCCGCATCCGCTGCGCTCTCGCGCCCAAGCGCTGCAGCTGCAGCCGTCGCGGCGCGGCCGCCCCGCCCGACTCCGTCTTCAGCCTCCTCCTCCGCCTCCTCATCATAATCTTCAACGCGGTGCCGCTCCCTGCGATACGCCGGGCCACCACGCACACCCGCCGCCGCCTCCTCCTCCTCCTCCTCGTCTCGCATCCCGCCGCCGCGCCGCATGAGGGCTGCAGCAGAGGCGGCGGCCTCCCGCGCCGCCGCCGCCAGCATCGCCGCCTCCTCCTCTCGCTTGCGCGCCAGCGCCTCCAGGAACTTAGAGCCCTTGCGCTGCTCCCGCATGTCGATTCCCGCCTGGTAGCCGCGCCCGAAGAGCAGGGAGGGCTGCAGGCGGCTCTGGTAGAGCGGGTTCACGTCAGCGGACGTGTCCTCCCCCGCGTCCCACTCCATCTGAAAGATCTTTGCGAACTTCTCGGAGGGCTTGAACGACTTCTTGGGGCGAGCCGCCACCGCCGCCGCCGCTGCTGCCGCCGCGGCTTCGGCGGCACTTGAGCCGGTCGCGGCGCGTGCCCCCAGGTACCGTTTTCGCGCCTCCTCCACCTCCAGGGCACTGGCGGGCACCAGCGTTGCGTCCTCTGCGCCGTAAATGGGCGCGGGGAGGCTTGATGCGCCGCCGCTGTGCCCGCCCGCCCCGTTGCTCGCTGCGCCGGCGGCGGCACGCTTGCGCAGCAGAATGGCGTCAAGCGCAGAGTGCCCAGTCAGGCTGCCGTTGCCAGCCGCCGATGTGGGGGCCGGCGCTGCGGCCGCGGCCGCGGCAGGAGCGCCCGCAGCAGCGCCGCCCGCTGATGGTGCGATGCCGGCGCTGCCGCTGCGCTGAACCGGCTCCGAGCGCGCGCCGTCACGGGCACCGCCACCGCTGCCCCGCTCAAAGGCTCCAGCCCTGCAGCCGCCAAAATCGCGCGCATCGCGGCCTTCCCTGTAGCCGCCGCTGCTGCCGTCCCTGTACCCGCCGTCGCTGCGGTCGTCGCCGTAGCCGCCCCGGTCTCGGTCCCCGCCAGCGCCGGAGGCCCCGCCGTAGCGGCTATCTCGCGCGTCCCTGCCGTCCCCGCGGGGCCCGTCGCGGCTGTCGCGGTACTGGCCCGCCTCCCTGCCGTCACGGTAGCCGCCGCCGTCCCGCTCCCGCTCCCGCTCACGGTAGCCGTCCCGCGGGCCGTCGCGCCTGTCGTCGCCGCGCTGCCACGGCTCGTCGCGCCGCCGGCCGCCGCGGTCGTAATCGTCCGGGAAGCGGCCGCCCTCGAAGCGGGCAGGGTCATCCCTATCGCCTCGCGGACCATCGCGCCTGCCCTCCGGCAGGTCGTCGCGTCTGTCACCCCTGCGAACTGCGCCGAGACCGTCGCCACGAGTGTCAGAACGCCGCGAATACCCGCTGTCGCCGCCACCGCGGTCAATTCCTTTTCGGTGCCAGTCGTCCCCGCGAGCACCGTCACCGTTGCTGCGATCGCGACTGCGACTCCTGCTGCGCCTGACTTCCGACGCCCGCGGACCGTCGGCCGGTGCACGCTGGCCGGCATCGCGACGGACTGCGTCCGGAAGCTGGCCCTCCTGCCCCGCATCGTCGTGTGGACGTCCGCGAGTAGCTGCCCCTAGGCCATCTGTGATGCCGGCTGCTGTAGTTTGCCGCGCCGTCTTCGGCAAATACAGGGGTCGGTTGTTCGGAGCCGAGGTCAAGCTGCTGCTCCCAGGTTGCGGCGCACGCAAGGCCGCCTTCTCTTCTGCGCGCCGTGCAATCCGGGCAAGCAGCTCTGCCTCCGCAGCCTCCTCTGCGTTGAGGCTGGCGGGCAAGCCTGACATGACGTCGATGAATCGCACCACGTGGTTCAAGTCTTCACAGCAGCAACAGAGCAAAAGCTCAGACAACGGTAAACCGGTTCCAAAAGAATAAGGGAAGCAGAAAATTGCCAGGTCTGCGTCTTGCTTACTTTTTGTCTGAGGATTCGGAGAGGGGAGTGCCTAATGTTCGAGGGAAACTTGCTCCAGCAAAATGGGCGATGAAGCCATTTCGAGGAACGCAAAAACCATTGAAGGCGACGCCTGCTCGAAGTGCAGCTCAGCCTGCGGGATTCAACGGCTACAGTCAGCAGTTCCGCACGCCTCGTGCAACAACAGAGCGTAGTTCGAGGAGAAACCGGAGCAGCGACGTTTGCTTTGGATCCAGGTCCTGGATTCCAGGAGCAGCCGACGGAGCAGCTCCTGCGAAACGAACCTCATCGGGCTCGCTGCCTGGAGCAACGCCCCCACATGAGGCGACACCTGTGCATCACGGCGCACGCGTGGCAACACTGGCACGCAGCATAACGGCGAAACATACGAGGGCGGACGCGCCTGCTCGAGCCGCGGCAGGATCTCCAGCGCCTTCGGCAGGGAAACCGAGCAGGACAAGCAAGACAGTGGAGGAAGCATGATGCAGACGACAATTGGCTGAGAACAGAGCCGGGAGCCGAGACACCAGCAAGCGAACACAGCCTCCTTGAAACGGCAGGGGCGTGTGGAGAAGGCACCAGCGGCGGTGCGGGCACCCAGCCGGCGCGCAGCACTGGAGCAGAAGCGGGCCACGGCACTAGGCACGCCCTCGTCAACCCTTAGCACCACGCGGCCAAGCGGCGGCAACGGCGGCGGCTGGGAGGGTCGCTGCCTCGGACGTGTCGTCGCAAGCAAGTACGTGCTGTTCCACCTCCTGTGAGCAGCGCCGTGGATTCCGCGAGTGGAATCAAGGCGACGCCTGCCGTCCGGGCGCGCTTCCCGCTCACCTTAGCGCTTGGCCACCTCTTAGAGGCCACGAAGCTGCAGAGCCGCTACCTGCGCGCCACGAGCGGCCACATTGTGCGCTTTGCGGCCAAGTGTATCCTTGAATTCGCAGACGCCAGGTGCGCTACCCTGGATCGGGCCCGCGCGCCGTAACTCGGAGCACCCAGTAAGGGGCTCCGGGCGACCACGTGGGTGCTCCTTGCGAGATCGCCGGTGCTGTCCCTGGTTAGCATAGCGATTTGGCCAATCGCACCGCGGGCCACCTACTCTCACTTAGTACTTACTTGCGTGCTACATCGCAAGCCTTAGGCCAGCTGCTGTCAACCCTGGGTCTCAGACTTGCAACATCGCCTGCGCCGCACCCATACGCAACAGCCAGGTATTAGACCGCACTACTAAGCTGCGGAACGGAGAAAGACGCAAGCGCCGATCCAGCCCCTCGAGCTTGGCATCAATGGACCGTGCGCAACAGCACGAGCGTGCATGCACCTCAGATAGTGCGCTCAACTGCAGGCGGCAATACCGTATCACACCGTCCACATCTTGCCGGCAAGAGGGATGCCCCGCGCGCAGCGCGGTGCGTGATCCGGCCGAGTACGAGCTCTGCCGAGATGGGACGCAACAACAAACGCTGGCAGAGTCGCACAACTGCAGGAATGCCAGAAGCTGGAGGCCGGCCCTCAGGCAGCTCCTTCCTCACACCTGCTTGATTTCACTTGAAAAACCCCAAACGTCTCTGTCCATACCGCAGCTCGAGAAAATCGGCGTTTTCACAAGATGATGGGCTCGAACAGTGACTGCGACCACGTCGTGGTCCTGGTAGCTCACATAGGGCGGCTGCAACTGTGTCTGGCCGTGCGGACTTGCAAGTCAGTATCTGCGTTCCGTCGCCGCGCCGCGCCGAAGTGCGCTCGTTGTTGGCACAATGGCAGCGGCAGCCACAAGCGGCGCAGCCGACATCGAACAATATTTTGGGCAAATTAGGAAAATCAACGTTGACTACAGGTGGGTTGTTGACGGCAAGTGTCTCTTGAGCGACGTCTGGTGGGTGTCGCGAATCGCTTGGGTTTCGTGAGCACGACCTGCTGCTGCGTACTCATCGACGTTCGCAGGAATGTTGTGGATAAGGTACGGCTCATAAAAAAGGACAAGAAGAAGGTTGAAGAGCGGTTAGATTTGCTGAACCAACGGCAGGAGCTGAAACAGGCTTTCATTCGCAAGAAGCAGGCTGTGCGATCAGAGATCGGCCTCCTGAAAACGAAGGCGGAGGGATTGGGGATCCTGAAGGAGCGGGACCTCAAGGAGCTGCAGGAGGAGTTTCGCGAGATCGATCAAGAGTTCCGCGATATGGGTGTTATGGCCGATCGAGACGAACTCTTTGACGGGGTTCGGCCCCGAGAGGACGACCCCTCCAAAATGAACAACAAGCAGCTACTGGGGAAAGCACTGGATACCCAAAAAGACACCCACGCAAAATTGAAGGTGTGGGCCGCGTTGTGTGGGACGAGCAAGCAGTGTGGCTGTTGCCGGAGTCAGCCACAGGAGCAATCGTCCTGCCCTCGATCGCTTGCAATTGCAGGAGGGTTTGGATACACTAAACAGCACTGTTGAGACGGCGAAGACAACCGCGGCGGTGCTGGCAGCAGATCAAGAGAAAATTCATGTGAGTGGCTGTGCTGGCTCCAGCGTCTGAAGGTCAACTGTGCTGTGGGTAGCTCAACACGGCTCCTCGCCCCCGCTGACCGCTGCAGAGCATCAACATGGGCCTGGACCAGGTGGAGTCGGAGCTCGCCATCTCGCAGAAGCGGCTGACCATGTTTGTGAAGCGCCTGTACACGGACAAGGTCATCATCGCCTTCACCTTCCTCATCGTCATGGGCATCGTGGGCATCATCGTGTACGCCACGCTCAACCCCAACCAAAAGGTGCGTCGCGCTGCCCGGGCGGGCGAGCTGATGGCGTCTGCGGCCGGAGCGGAGCAGCAGACCATCTTCCCGGTTGTCGGTGGGGGAGGCGCGGACTGCGGTGCAATGACTGCGCTTGTCTATGTTTCCTTGCATTGCAGATTTTCAACGTGCCCGACAACGTGATACCACCCGTCACGACCCCCACGCCGAGCCCGGCGGCGTCGCCGTAGCGATGCTGAGCCCGTGAGGGCGAGCCGCTCCCATCCCGGAACTGTCTCCCGGCTTGGGCCGGAGCGCTGGGCTGCTCGCAGCCTGAGCTCGCAAACTCCGTTCGCCACATCACGCAATGGGCCTGATCATTCATGTTTTTTGAGCGCTGCTTGTTTTGCAAACACCGCGCGCGATTTGATATATCTTTGTTTCACATGCCTCGTGCGGGAGCAGCAGATCGCCGCAATCAACGACTCCGACGTGACAGACTGACAACTGCGTTCGACTCCCTTCGAACAACCGCACGCATACTGATCAATGTGGCACGCCCAGCGGAGTTGTCGGCGATCGTTGGCTGCAGATACCATTGCTTGGGGCGACGGCATATTTCTTCGTCGAATTTGACCCCCTTGCTGGCAATCCTTCGACGCCGTCCGGCCCCGACTCCGGTGCGCGAGGTGCTTCAGAGTCGCAGACCACTCGTGAAGCGATCCTTGCTCTACCGTACCATGTCTGCCCGTGGCGGAAAGGGAGGCGCGCCGATTGGCAAAAAGCCATCTTTCGCAGCGGCGTCCGGCTCCGCTGCAGAATTCAGGTTCAAGGCGTTGATGTCCGTTGTTCGCTTGCAGAGTTGTTCGCGGTTCGTGTTGGCTTACTGTTGACTGTATGCTTGCTGCTGACTTTTGCCGCCGCCCTGACTTGCAGGCTCGGAGATAGCGCTGTGGGCAAGACATGCATTCTGAGGAAGCTTAGTCCGCAGCCTGGGGCTGGCGACCCTCTCAGCATGGCGACGACTGCCACAATGGGCGTCGATTTGGTAAAGTCAGTTCACCGTCTTGACGTAGGGACAGTCAAGCTGCAAATCTGGGACACGGCAGGCCAGGAGCGCTTTAGATCGATTGCTGAGGGCTTTTTCAAGGGCGCGCACGGCGTCGTGGTATGCTACGACATCACGCGCAAGGACAGCTTTCTGAACGTCAAGGAGTGGCTGCGCTCCGTTGCAAAACACGTGGATGTATGCGACGTGGTATTGGTGGGCAATAAGGTTGATTTGGCGCCGGCAAAGCGGCAAGTTCCGACGGCGACCGGCAAAGCTGCGGCAGATGAGCTGGGCGTGCCATTCTTCGAGACGTCAGCTGAGACTAACACCAATATCGAGGCTGTGTTTGACACACTCGCCCGCTCGCTGGTTTTGCGGCACACGAAGGCGGCAGCCGGCGCTGGAGCGGGAGCCGCCGCTGCAGGGGCGGGAGGGGTGGGGAGAGAACCGCGCGGCAGCAAATCAGGCGCCCCGGCTGCCGCTGGTGCGGGGTCTACAGCCTCTGCGACAGCGTGGCGTGGCAAAGCTGAGCGGGTGGATTTGGTGGAGCTCGCGTCACGGCCCATTGAGGAGGAGCGAGTGGGCGGCTGCCCATGCTGACACGCACGGCGGCCGCAGCTCATTCACCGCCACTGGCAACCAGCTTCCGTTGCACGTCGGCAAGAGCACGCGCACTGTGGCACACGAGCAAGCAGTGCGCCGCATGTGCGTCAACGTAATCGAAGGCACCTTGGGAGGCAGCTTAGCTACGAGTTCCGCGCTTCGGTCTGCACAGCTGCCAGGATTCACGCTCGTCATCGATGAACGCGCTAACCGCGAGCTGGCGGCAGTGCACCCGCAAATGGCTCACCGCCTCCTCGGGGTTCCCGCGCGCTGCATGTGTCGCGGACATGCGGGGGCGGCATCGCGTGCTGCAGCCAGCGGCACTGGCTGCTGTGACGACCACGTCAGAGGGCGCGAGAAAAAGCAGCTGCAGCGGTCGCAGCAGCGGAACGCTCCACCTGTGCTTGGAAAATGCTGCCTCAGATGGGCGGCGCTGCGTCGCTCGCGAACCTGTGCTTTTCCCGAGAGCGTGGGAGCGGTGGTGTTCAGCGAACCACCAGCCTGCGTTGTATTGACATGGTTCGTCAGCACGTCCAGACGCGCCGAAGCCGAACGAAGCTGAATCTGCTGTTGCCTGGAGAGGTCTGTGTCTGTGTGTCTCATCTCGGTGCGGCGCCAGCACCGCCGCCAAACAAGCCAACGTAGCCGCCTGGACCCGGGTAGCCGCCAGGGCCGAACCCTGAGTGAATGCCTGGCACGGTCTGCCCCGCATTGAACGGGATGCGGGCGTACGCATCCGATGCGATAACGCCCTTGGCTGTTGCAGGCTCTGCTGGCTCTGGAGGAGCTGCGGACGAATCCTTCACGAGCACGCTCCCGTCCCGCACGAGCGTGCTGTGCGGTCGCTGCTTCACGCCCTTGCTTTTCAACAGCGGAGCTCGGGTTTCGAGGTCCAAGCCGATGTATAGGCAGTCCCCCGTCTTCAAGTCGATCTTATACTTGTGCCAGGGACACAGCACGCAGGAAAGGCCGCCCGCCAACTCCTCAATGTCGCCGTCAACGAGGGGGCCACCGTGGTGATAGCAGTGCGCATCCAAGCAGAACACTTGATCCCGATGGTACCATAGGGCGACTCCCCGCCCAGAGCGCAGTCGGCGCAGCAGCTTTTTTGCCGAGCGCAGCTCCTCGAGAGTGCACGCCTGCTCCCAGCCCCCTTCCGCCGCTGTCGTTGACGACACTTCGTCCGTGGCTGATGCCGACCCCGAGCCACCACCTCCGCACGGCTCCGGATGTGACGGGTCCATTGCGGCCGATCACCGGCAGCGCACGCGCTTTCACCGCCGCAGCGCAACGGCTGCAGCTGCCGCACTCCGCGTCAGCGCACGACCGCGCTTTGACGCAACATCCACTCTTGTTTTCGCCGCGAACAAAGTGCGCCGCTGCTCATTTGGGGGTCGCATTCGTCGTCTGGAGCGATGACATTGCGCACATGCCGAGAACCTCGAAGATTTTTGTTCGTGAGGGGTCATCAAAATCCTGCGATAGAAAGCGCAATTTCCTGGCCGCGCTGCCTGCCACGATGGCGCACAGAACCTCGCGTCCGCACCTGCTGTCGAATCGTCCCGGCTGCTGTGCGTGGCTGACCTGCATCGTCGCCGGTACACCTGACAATCGCACAGAGCGTCACGTGGCTGTCGCAAGCAACATCCAGTCAACAACCTTCCCGAGACGACGCATTTGCGCATCTCGTTCCCGCTACCGATGGCTTCCAGCCTTGCGGTGACGTGACTTGGTGTTGACGACCTCCGGGGACGTTGCGAGCACGTCCTGCAACTTCTCGGGCTGTTGGCGACAAGTCAGAGAAGCTGCCATCTGCGTGCCGGATCGTCCGAGTAGTGGCACATTAGAGGCGCTGGACTCCTTCATAGGCCGGTTTCTATTTGATTGTGCTGCTGGCACTTATCCAATGGCCGACGCACGCTGCCTGGTGGCTCCGCCCGCCTGTTTTTGCGAGCTGTGGCCGGGTGATGAGCTCGAGCGCGGCACTACGTACTCGAGCAGTCCGTGGTATGAGCTGCGCTTCATTGCGACCATGCGCGGCGTGGGCATGGACACAGTACGGGGTGACATCAATGCGCAGGCATCAAACGCCCCGAGCGAGAAGCAGCTTTCCTCGCGAGGTAACGCGGGCCTTTCGCGTGGAAGTCTCGCTGACGACATGCTTGACACGTACATGACGGACACGGCGGCGGCCCAGCGCGCTATTTGCGCGTGCTTTATGGAACAGGTGCCGCAGGAGTGCGTGGACCGCGCGCTGCCGCCAGAGTGGCGTGTGGACGACGCAGACGCCGCCAAGGGCAAGCTCCGGCCGACCGAATGGTTCCGCTTCCGGCCAACGGCGCGCCTGGGCGAGTTTCCCGGCCTGCGCGAGTATTTGGAAATCCGGCACCGCGACGTTGCCCGCGAGACCGGCATGTCAGGTGTCTCTGCCAGCGACGTCGTCGAGACGATCGCCTCGGGTTGCGACTCTGGGCGCGTGCTGCTGTCCCGCATCCGGCACCCCTCGCACCCGCTCGCGCGGGACCCGCGCGCCGGCGGCCTGTTTGCGGCCAAGCCCCTCACCAAGGGCCAGTGCCTGGGCCTGTACTCTGGCGCGTACGTGGACGACAGGCGCATGCTGCTGCCCTTCCTGAACCGCATGTCGCAGGCGGAGCGCGAGCGCGTGTGGACGTACGACCACGAGGGCCCGCGCGTGCCCGCCGCCGTCGGCTCCCACGTGTTCCACAGCTCCTCCGTGCGCTCCGCGATGGGCGGGCTGAACGACTACCACGGCATCGCAGACGGACCGAACGTCAAGAAGGCCGCCCTCACTTTCGGCGGCATTTTCCCCATGGTCGTCTTCTTTGCGGCCGCCGACGTGCCCACCGGCGCCGAATGCCTGTTGGAGTACGGCGTGGAGTGGTACAAGACGTACTGCCGCTACAACCCCGCGGCTGCCAGCATATTTTTCGGGCAGAAGGCGGCAGGCGGCGGGCGGGATGCTGACGTCCTAATCGCCATGGGCCTGTCCCTTGGCAACCGCACACGCGGTGGGCGCAGGCGCGTGGGCGATGACGAAGCACTGATGCAGGCGGCTCTGGCGAGCATGGCTGACCAGGGCGGCGAAGCAGAGGGCGGAGACGGGAGCGACTTTGCCGGCGAGAGCGATGCCGATGCGAGCGATGCAGCTGATGTCGGCAGCGGGGGCGCTGCCCGTGGTCGAACGCAAGCGCGTACTGCCCGCAGTGGCGCTGGGTCCCCGCCGTCTGCAGGCGCTGGGACCTGGCCTGATGCCGAAACAGCGAACAGAAGGGCGGGCAGCACCTCCCCCGAGTCCGGCAGCCGCGCTCGCTCTCGGCAAGGCAGCGCTCGGTCACCAGCATCAGATGCCGACTTCGCTGCGGCTGGATCGCAGGCCGACAGCCGCCCTGGCAGCTCTCGCAAGAACAGCAGTGGCCTGCAGTTGCCCGTGTCGTCTTTGAATGGAGTCGCGCTGGTGGCTGCGCCGCCGTTAGGCGGCGGCTCCTGTAGCGGCGGTGTCGGCCCGGGTAGCGGCCGGTTAGTCGCCGGGAAAAGCACACAGCGGCGCTGGTCAACGACGCTGTCAGGCGCGCCGCTGGCCCCCATATACGCCCTCGCTCGCATCCCCTTTCAGCCTGAGGTGCCAAGCATCAGCGCTGGGTATGCACCGCTGTGCTGCCCGCACGCGAACGACGCAACACACCGCCTGCTGCTGCAGCACCTGTCCGACAAGTACATCGCCTCCCTGGCGATGGCCGCCGAGACGAACGGTGCGGCAGCGGAGGAGCTCATCCGGCAGGGCGTCTCGCCGCACGGGGCTGACGCAGCAGCTGCTGCTACTGGCTCTGCCCCCCGGCTGGGTGCCTCAGAGGCGCTGACGAGCGGCGACGTAGGCGTTGCGTTGCCGTGTTTTCCTGGGTTCGGCCCCCCTTCGGGGGTGAAAGAGAAGACGCAGCGCGGGGGCGGTCTGTCCAGTCAGCAGCGCGCTGTGCCCACGGCCACCGCTGCCCTCGCGAAGGGCGGGCCATTGAAAGCGAGAAACAGGGCGGGGCTTGCTGCTGCGACTCTTGAGGTGAGCCTGCTCCTAGGGCGGGTGCCTCCGTTTGGGCAGGCTGCCCGCGCCGCAGTCGGCGGAGCAGGCGCTGGCTCCAGCAGGATTGCGGGCCGAAGCTCCACGGGCGCATCTGCTGCTCCGTCGGCTGCGGCATGCGACATTGCGGCTGCTGGCGGCGCTGCGGGTCCGAAGCCAGGGTCGCAGCCTCGGGCTCAAGGCCCGCTGCTGCTGCCGGGGCTAGGGGCGCCTTCCGTCGACATCAGCCCGACGCTGGGCCCACTGGTGGGCCTCGGACCGCTGCAAGGGCTGAACCACTCGTTTCCAGGGCTTGCCGCACTGAGCGATCCGCTGAGCGCCAGTGTAAAGCGCGGCTCTGCAGCTGCGAACGCTGCAGCCACAGCCGGGCCTGCGAGGGCACCGGACGATGCGCTGCTAGCGCAGGAAGCGGACGACATATTTGACTCCTTCTACGGCGCAGACGAGGGTGACGACGCCGCTGACGCCGGGGGACTGGCGGGCGGTGCTGGTGTGTCTGCCGGCGCTGGCGGCGCGGCACCCAGCAAGGGCACTGCGGGCGCCTTATTTGGACTGCCGTTGCCACCCCTGCCCCCAGATCCGTCCGTGCCGACCGGCACCGCGCCAGGGCTAGCGGGCCCTCCAGGGTCCGCTGGCGACAGCGGCGGCAGCGCCCGGGCCGTCGCTGCGACACCAGGGCAGCCGACGACCGCTGCGCAGCCGTCGCTCACCACCCGCATGCAGCTGCAGCAGCAGAGCGAGGCTGACGGAGCGGCACCCACCGCGCCGCTCGCCGTCTCAACCGAGCCAGCTGTGGCAGCGGGCGCCGCCGCTGCTTTGATCTCCCCGCCGGCTCCCTGTGCTTCAGCCAGCGCAGCGTCGGTCGCGGAGGCTGCCGCCGGCCGGGGGATTCCCGCGGCTGCCGTCGCCAACCCCACCCTGCTGCTGCAAGCCGTCATTCTTCTGCTGCTGCGCCCCGACTGCGGGGGAGCGGGCGGCACCGCTAGCGGGGGCACCTCTGCGCGGGGGCGGCGCGGAAGCAGCTTCAATGCCCCGTGCGGCCCAGGTGGGGCGCTGTCGCTGGATCTGCCGGGCGATGAGCAGCTTTCCAGCGGTGGCAGCAGCGGCGGCGTGACGGCCACCGCCGCCTCCGCGTCTGCCCCTGTGACCTCGAGCGGCAGCAGCTGCGCCGTGATCAACCAGATGCTGGAGCACTGGTGGGCCCTGCACGCTCCCGCCATCTTCGCTCGCTGCCCGCCCTCCGCTGTTGCCAGCGCGAGCGAGAGCGGCGCAGGGAGCCCGCCGCCGCTGCCCGCATCGTCGCCCACCGCCTCCCTCTCTGCAGCCACTGCCTCCGTCAGCCTGACAGGCCAGTTGCGCACTCCCCAGCTGCCCGCTGCGGCAGCCGAGCTCGCCGCCGCTGGGCACGCGAGCGGCGTCGCTGCCGCGCACGTGCACGCCGTGCTGTCCGCGCTGCTGCGTGTGCTGAAGGACGCGACGGAGCTGCTGATGCGCAGCAGGGGCGGCAAGGCCGGCGCAGCGGCGGGCGCCCCCCGGCGCGTGTCGGGGCCCCGCGGCGGCTTTGACGGCGACAGCCAGTACACGGGCGAGGACGACGAGGAGGAGGACGGCGCGAGCAGCGTCGCGTCCGTGGACTCGACGGAGCGGCGGCAGCGGCGCATGGACGCCGCGCTGGAGCGCAACTACGGCGTGGAGAGCATGGCGGCGCGCCTCGCGCAGCCGCACCGCGTGGCCGCCGACCGCATCGAGCACCTGTCCTCGGGCACGTGGGCGTACGTGGACGAGGACGAGTGGAACGACGCGACGGCCAACGCGCTCAAGATGCCGAGCCTCGCTGACATCGCCTACGCCAGCAGCGTGGGCATCGAGGCCCGCACGCGGCACGGGCGGCGGCTGCACTCGGCGGGCCCAGGCACCGGCGGCGCTGCGGCCACGGGAGGGGGCTCGGGGAGCCGCGGGCCCGCTGGCGGCCCGGGAAAGGGCTACGACCACCTTCCCTCCGGCATCGCGGACAGCAGGCAGCAGGCGGACGAGTCTGCCGCACTGTACGGGGGTCGCGGCGCCGCTCGCGGCCGCGGCGGGAGGGGCGGTCCTAGTGCCGGCCGCGGTGGCGGGGGCGGCCGTGGCGGCGCCGCAGCTGGCTCTGGCGCGCTACCGCTCGCCGGTCGCGACCGCATCCCCCGCTGGGTGCTGGAGGAGCAGGGGATCCTGCAGCCTGCGCTGCCCGTGCTCCCCGGGCGGGTGCGGCGCGGGCGCGGCGGCTCCGACTCCTCTTCCTCCGACGGCGAGGAGGGCGCGGCGCGGGGCGGCCGCGAGGGCGAGCTCGGGGGCCGCGGCGAGGACGGGGAGGGCAGCGGCGAGGAGGACAGCGACTTTGAGATCGAGGAGGTGCTGCCCGAGCTGCTGGCGGGCGCGGTGGCGGCGCTGCCCTTCCTGCACTACTCGCTGTACGGCTTCAAGAAGGCCAAGTGGGCCAAGCTCATGTCCTGGCGCTACGCGGTGATGAAGGCGGTGTCTGTCTTCACAGACGCCGTGTACGCGTACCGCTACCCGCCCGAGGCGCTGGCGGCCTCCGCGATGGCGGATGACGTGCCTCCGGCCGTGGCGGCGGCTGGCCTGCAGCTGCCCCCCGCTGACCCGTGCACCGACACGGGGGCCTTCTTCGACGAGGAGGACGAGGCGCCGCGGCCGCCCGCCCTGCCGCACCCCTCGCGCCGCGCGGGCCGCGTCGCCAACAACTTCAGCCTCGCCAACAAGCTGTTCGACCTGGCGAGCCCCGCGCAGTGCGCGGCGATGGAGGCCACGGCGCAACGGTTGCTGGCTCAGGCCGTGGCGGCGGGCGCGGCGTCGGCGCCCAAGCCGCGTCGCGTGGACGGCGGCGAGCAGGAGGAGGAGGGCGACGGGGAGGGCGGCAGGGACAGCGAGGGGAGCGACGGGGAGGGCGACGAGGAGGCGCCGCCCATCGACCCCGAGGTGGCCGCTGCCCTCGCCGCCCTGGAGGCCGAGGAGGCCGCTGCCGCTTCTGCCCGCCGCATGACCCGCGGGCGGCTGCGCACCAACACCGCAGAGCCCGCCGCAGGCGGTCTCCCTGCCGCAGGCGCGGAGCAGGCGGCGGCCGAGGGTCCGGGGCCGCTCAAGGGCCGTCGCGGGCGCAAGCTCAAAGCTGCGCCTGCAGCTGCGGAGGGGGCGGCGCCGCAGGACGTGAAGCCGAACGTCCTTGCCGACTCCGCGAGCGGCACGGGCAGAGGGGCCGCTGCGGTGCCCTCCTCCGGCGCCTCCTCAGCCTCGCCCTCAGCGCAGGGCGCGAGCTCCTCGGAGGCTGGCCTGGAGGCCTTCCCCGCTGCGCAACGCGCCGTCTCCGCCGGCAGCGGCGGCAGCGGGCCCGGCACCGATGTCGTGGGCGCTGCTGACGGCGTCGTGAGCCCGGCCACGGCCGCTGCACCGCCCGCACTCCCTACGCGGCGCCGCAAGACCGGTGCCGCAGCTAAGGACTCGTTGCCGCAGGAGCAGCCGTCGGCTGCTGGGTCGGCGAGCAGGGCGGACGCTGCAGCCGGCAGGGCGGCCCCCGAGTCGCTCGCTGCCTCTGCACTTCCCTCGACTGCAGACGCCAGAAGCTCTGCACAGCCAGACGCTGCAGGCGGCGACGGCGCCATCGACGCTGCTGCAGCAGAGGTCGAGGCGGAGGATGGCGGCAAGCCCGCAGGCGGCGACGGCAGCGGAGCCAAGGGTGACAGCGCCGGCGCAGGGGACGAGGCCTTCCGTGCTGCTGGGCCGGAGCTCGTGGCGGGCGCCATCGCGGTGCTGCCCCGCTTCACGCACGTTGACTTCGCGGTGGGCCGCACCTTCAACGTTCGGCACGTGCTGACCAAGGCGCTCTCCACGTTCCGCAACCAGCGCGCCCCGGAAACGGCGGAGGAGGCGGCGGAGGCCGCGGCCGCCTGCGCTGCGGTGCTGCAGGCGCTGCACTTGAGCCCCACGGCTGATGCGCTGGGCGCTGACGCCAGCAGCAGCGCCAGCGGCAGCGCACCCGAGACTGGCGCCGCGGCGGGAGCGCCGGAGGCTAAGCCGAAGATTGATGCCGCGGCGCCTCTCCCCGCCTTCGTGCCGTTGCCCTTCCCCTCCGCCGCAGCGAAGGCGCACGGCCGCTCCCCCGCGCAGATCAAGGTGCTGTGGGACCAGCTGATGGGCGAGGCGGAGCGACAGGCCTTCGTGGGGGCACACGCCCGCCTGGTGGCGCAGGAGGCGGATGCGCGCGCTGCCTCCAGGCAGCGCGCCGCAGCTGAGGCTGCCGCGGCCGCTGCTGCCAAGCCTGCCGGCAAGGGCCAGCGCTCTGGGTCGTCTGCGACTGCTATTGGCGCCGAGCCCGCCGAGCCGGGCGGGCAGGAGGCTGAGGAATCGGCGTTCGCAGAGAGCGGAGCTGGCGGAGGGGGGCAGGGGGCCGAGAGGGAGGGCGGGGAGGGGGCCACAGATGACGCTGGCGCCGCCTCCCGCACCCGATCCCGCGCTGCGCAGCGCACCCGCCAGCAGCAGGCGCCCTCCGCACAGGAGGCGCAGGCGCCTCTGTCTGGGAAAGACGGACGGGAGGGCGGGGCGGCTTCGCCCGCCTCCTCGTCTGCCTCTCCATCGCGGTCGCGGTCGGGATCAAGCTCCAGCTCTGGAAGCGGCAGCGGCAGCGGCAGCGATTCATCCTCCTCCTCCTCTGCTTCCCCCTCGCGCTCCGCCTCCCGCAGCAGCGGCGGCGCTTCCCCGCGCCGCCACCGGCGGCACCGCGGGAGGCGCAGGCGTGGCCGCAGCAGCTCACGAAGCGCCTCCCGCAGCGAGAGCGATGGCTCCCGCGGCTCAGTCGACAGGGGCGCAGGGGCTGAGGGCGAGGAGGGGAGGGACGCAGACGTTGTTGCTGTGGGCCGAAAGCGCGGCCGCCAGCAGCGTGAGGGCGGCAAGGAGGCAGGCGACGCGGCGCAGCAGCAGCAGGCGCGGGCAACGGGTGCGCACGAGGCGAGCCGCGTCCCCAAGAAGGCCCGCCGCGTCGAGGGAGAGGCGGGGGGCACCGAGGCGCCCCCGGCCGGCGCCGCCGCTGCCGCGCGCCAGAGCTCAGCGGCCAGCGCCGCCTCCGCCTCGAGTGGGGCACCCGCATCCGCCAAGCCGCCGACGGCCGGCGCCGCCGCGGCGGCGTCCGCTGCCCCCGCGTGGCACACGCGCTCCTCAGACGACACGGAGCTGATCGGCCAGGCGCTCACGGCGCTGCGCAGGCTGGAGCTGCCGCCCACCTCCTTCCGCTCCGCCGTGGCAGTCTTCTCCAAGGCGCTGGCGGCGGCGCGCGGCAGCGAGGACTTCGCGCTGTCCCTACGCCTGTGGAAGCTGGCCTCCCCGGGCGAGCAGCTGCGCTTCAAGGAGAAGGCCACCATGAGCAGCGCTGCCGCACCCGGCGCGCGCGCGGCTGCGGCGCCAGCAGCAGCGGGGGCCGCAGGCGCTGCCGCTGCTCTGGCGCCTGCTGGCTCGGCGGCGCAGGCGCCAGTGTCAAGCGCTGCTGCGTCAGCTGCTGCTGCACCCGCCGCGCTCGCTCCCACCTCCTCCGCTGCCTCCTCTGCCGGCGCGGCCGCCAGCAAGCCAGCCCCCGGTGCGGCCCCCGCTGACATCGTGTCTGACATCAGCAGCCTGCTCAAGTCAACCATCAGCAGCGCAGCCTCCTCAGGCGGCCAGTCGGCGCGCGACGCCGCTGCCGGCACGCAGCGCACCCGCCCGAGCGGCGCGGGCGGCCGCCTGGACGCGAGCGACAGATGGTCGGACCACGGGCGAGGTGCAGGGAGACGGAGCCGCAGCCGCAGCGGCGAGCGCGGCCGTGATGCGGCGGCAGGGACGGGGGCCCGCAGGGGCGAGGGGGAGCGCCGTGCGGGCGGGGACGGCGGAGGGTACGCGCGCGGGGACGCCAGGGGCGAGGGGCGCGCTGGGGAGCAGCTGCGGTCCGACGATTACGAGCGCAGCAGGCGCCGAGATGAGCCGTGGCAGCGGGATGACAGACGCGAGGGGTCGCGAACCCACAGGCGGGAGGACGCCCGGGATGACAGACGGGATAGCGCGCGGGACGACAGGCGGGACGACCTGCGCGATGAGAGGCGGCGCGACGATCGGCGCGACGACCGCGACGAGAGGCGGGACCGCTACGGCGGCCGCTTCGAGGGCGGCCGCCCCGACGATTACGACCGCAGCGGCAGGCGGCGCGACGAGCCGTGGCAGCGCGGCGACGACAGGCGCGACGGCCCGCGGGACGGCTACCGCGAGCGGGAGCGGGAGCGGGACGGCGGCGGCTACCGCGACGGCAGGGAGGCGGGCCAGTACCGCGACAGCCGCGACGGCCCGCGCGGGGACGGCAGGGACGCGCGAGACAGCCGCTACGGCGGGGCCTCCGGCGCTGGCGGGGACCGAGACCGGGGCGGCTACGGCGACGAACGC
>Ga0208629_100268_pt1 | contig 25573 bp, 16 predicted proteins | sample LakWasMet19_HOW5_2_FD_183865 | JGI IMG/M metagenome (GOLD analysis project Ga0208629, IMG submission 183865) | Freshwater sediment methanotrophic microbial communities from Lake Washington under simulated oxygen tension - Sediment Metagenome... | ecosystem: Environmental > Aquatic > Freshwater >... | reverse complement strand
ATCGAGCCGCCGTCGGCAGGGTTTTGCGTGTTCCAGCCACCGCTGCTGTTGCCGCTGCCATTGCCTTCAACGGCTGCGCCTGGCCGCATCTGCATTGCGTAGGCGGAGGCCCCCAGCATGTTCCCGCCTTCTGTCAGCGAACCCACTTGAGCATGCCCTGCGGGCCCTCCATCGGCCATCGTGCCCTCAGACGCGCGCCCGTCGCCGCTCTCGCTGAAGCTGTAGCGGCTCAGCCGGCTGCCCAGGCTGTGCTCTCGACTATGGATGAGGGTGCTGCCGCTGCCGGAGGGCGCACTGCCGAGCTGGGACGCACCCTCCACGCCGCTGCGGAGCGGTGACAGCGCCATTGCGGCTCCGTCCCCCTCGCCGCCATCATACAGCCGCAGCGCAGCGCTGGCGTTCCGATTCAGCTGCGGGAAGAAGGACGGAGGCACGGAGCTCGCAGGTGCACGGCGCTGCGCTTCGCTTGGGTTCCACGCAATGCCAACAGCAATGTGAGCCGACGGCGGCCCGGTCTGATACACATACGGAGACGCTGGCAGCACTTCCTTCACGTTACTCGCGGCACGGCCGAACCCCGTCTGCGGCTGGCCTGCAGCGGGCGTCATGGAACCCGCAGCAGCCCAATCGTCCGGCCCTGAGCGGGTGCCACCCCTTGCTGCTGAGCGACCTGGAAGCAGCCCGGGACCACCAGCGCGGCCGCCGGCAAGGCCAGCACTCGTGTCTGTCAGCGCAGCACGCGGGCTGAAGAAGTCACCCGACGTCACATCGGCGGGGAAGGCGCAGGAGTCCACGTCCATCCGAAGCGCCCTCGAGTGCGGTGCTGCTGCACGGTGGTCTGTGCGGTGTTGGCGGCTGCCAGGGTGTCGGGCGCGTGGGCCGCCTGGCAGCGCGCCCGCGTCTGTCCCCTCTGCCCCATGCAGCGCGTCACGCAGCGACGGGTGAGGCTGCGCGCCCGGTTGTGGGTAGCTGCTGGAAGGCACAGCCGCGTCGGTGCCCCCGACTTGGTCGATAGCTGAACCGACACGGCCGAACGTCACGGCAGCGTGCGATCGCCCCCCGTGGCTCCGCGCACCCTTCAGGCGGCCACGCGAAGTCGCGTGCTCAACAAGCGTGGCGGCAGTCGCGACCAGCGCAGCCATTATCATGCGGCGGCGTGCAGCGACCATTCCTGCGTCTGCATCGGGAGCAAACACGCAGCGTGCGGCGGCCGCGGCGGACGGCGGCGTTTCGATCGACAGCCCTCCCGGTGTGAAGCGGAGCATGCAGCCGTAGCTGTGCATCACGCTATGCAACACCTCGCGCGTGTCTTGCACCGCACCGCGGTGTGCGCTCGCAAGAGCGCTGCCCCCGGCACCCAAGGGCGCGTGGCGCGGTGCAGGGGCAGCCGCAAACAGCTGGCGACCGAGGGTGGGCGAGGGTAAGGCGGCTCGTGCAGTCAGCACCAGCTCCAGGGACGCAAGGTCTGCCGTCTGCCAGAGCGGCAGAGCGACCTCCATCGGGAGCAGGGACCGGCCCAGCGAGATGACATACCGCAGCGACGCATGGGCTGCCAGCCTCACCAGCGGGCTGTCGTGCAGACACAGCGCAGAAATGGCGCGAAGCAGGCCTGCGTGCAGCAGCGTGACCAGCATCTGAACACGATACCCCTGCAGCAACGACGCTGGCGTGAGGATCGGGATGGGCCAAGGGGTGCCACGCACAATCTCTGCCGTGGCAGACAGCAGCCCACCTGGGGATGCCGCCGCGCCCCTCCCGCCAACCCTGCCAGACTGCTGCAGCAGCCCAGCGCTGCCGGCATAGAGCGCTGTCGCTGCCGCCTTGCCAACAGCGTCGTGCGGCGAGCCGTGCGCAGGCGCCGACACGCGCACGCTGGGGGCCTGCCCCGCCCCAACGCGCTCAGCGGCGTCGCTCACGCGCTGCCAGAAGTTGGCGTAAAACTCGGGGTGGTCGGCCAGCGAGTGCCGCGCCTCCTCGCAAAAATAAGGCACGGCCAGGCCGCCACCCGTGTCGAGCAGGTGCGGGAGAAACGCCCCATTAGACAAGCCATGCGGCGATAGACCACCCAGTGCCAACGATGCGTGGGAGACAGCTGCCCCAGTATGCATGCTCGGTGGAGGAAGAGGGCCGTCCGAAATAGAATGCATCGGCAGGCGAGCTGCGGGCATGCCGGCGGCAGCGCTGCGAGAACCAGTAGCAACCGCGGCGCCAGCGTGGTCCGAGGGCAGCTGCATGGCCCGCAGCAGGCGCGGCGTGTCGACCATGGGTGTGCTCAGCGACGCTGGCATACCCGGGAGGTGTGGCAGCACAGCGGCAGCGCCGGGGTGGCCGGTGAACGCCGCCAGCGGGGCACCGGGGTGTATCAGCAAGGCGCCAGGCGTGACAGCCCCCGCTGCGGAGGGCAGCCCAGCCGATGCGCTCGCAGCACGCCCAACTGGTCCCCCCTCCCGTGCCCCTGAGCCACCAGCGCCGGGAGCAAGCACCGCAGCTGACTCGGTTCTGCACAGGGCTGCGCTCCGCCCGCTGCTCGCCGCCTGATGCTGCGACTGCAGCGCCGCGGACGCCTCTGATGCCGCCTGCACCTGCGCATCCAGCAGCGGGGCTAGCCGGCGCACCTTCGCTGCCCCGTGCGCAATCGCCAGTGCCTGCGCATCACCCTCGCGCAGCACCTGCCGCATGGCTGCAGGGGTAGGCGGCGGCGGCAGGGAGGCACCGCCACGAGGCGGCGCGGACTTGCTAGCCGTGCGGTCAGGCGCAGGCAATGCTGGGCTCAGCCGGCGCGCAGCGGGAGCGGTGCCGGTGAGCTCAAAAATGCCTTCCGCTTGCGCAGACAGCGGTGGACAGAGCAGCTCAAGCATCAAACCGAGAACAAACAGCAGCAGCGATGGCGGCAGCGGCTTCAACAGCAGCGCAAGCAGCGACGGGATGGCCACTTTATCCGAGGAGAGCGACAGAAGACCCTGCACATCACAGAAAAACGAGAGGAATCACAAACAGAGCGAGTGATCGGGACAACGTTTCCCAAGCAAGGCTCATCAGCGGAAGGCGTGCATGTCGCCCAGCAAGCGGCACACGCACCGTCGAGGTGCGAGCAAAGGTGACGAGCATGTGGCGCGCAGCCGCCCAGCGCGAGCGCGCCGCTGGCGTGACGGTGCGGTCATGCACGTGCGAGGTGAACGGAGCAGCCAGCGTCTGCAGGAGGGCTGCGGGCGGCACGTGGCGCCGGCCCGCTGGCGACGCGGAGATGTGCAGGAGCGTGTGCCACAGCAGCACGGCCATGTCCTGCAAAGCGAGCGGCAAGCAGACGGAGTGCGTGCAGCTGTGAGAGCCAACAGTACGATAGCGGTGCTGTCCGGCTCACGGTCAAATTGAGTTAGATCGGCGAAAAGCCGCTTCGAGCACCCCTGTGCATTCAAGATCCAGTGGTACGGACAGAGCGCTGCGCCAGCCAGCATGCTGCTGCCAGTGAGACGCACCTGCTCCTGCTTGACCGCCGACAGCTCACTCGCGGCGTCCATCAGCGCCGCAAGCCCGCCACAGGCGGCCACCCGGGGCAGCAGCACGGGGTTGAGGGCAGCGCAGCGCAGCGTGTCCAGCGCCACGCGCTTCAGGTTATCGGGCAGGGCAGCTGGCTGCGCAGCGGCGGCTTGCGACGCTTGCAAACCCACGCCCGCTGCGCCGGCCTGGTCGACTCGCTCCACCACTCCACCCCCGGGCGCGCGGCCGCCAGGTGCAAAGCCCTCCTTGCCCGCAGCGCCGGGACCGCCACTCGGGGAGCCTGGGCCGGTAGCGGGCCCCACGGAAGGTACATGCGTCGCGATGGAGACGAGAGAGCGCAGAAACGCCATCGGCAAGTTCGCCGGCGCGACGTCCATCAGTGTGCGGACCACCTTGAGCGCCTGGATTCGCTCCCAGAGATACCGAGGCTCCCGCTCCAGCGAGCGCACTACGCTGAGCACGAAGCGTGTCGACGTCACGTACACAGCGGCCTCCTCGCTGAGCAGCAGGTAGCGCACAGTGCGTAGTGCGCCGCTGCGGATGGCTGTGTCCCGCGCATTGGCAAAATAACACAGGCGATCGACGATACGAGGCATAGGCAGCGGCACGCCATCACGTCCGGCAGCCTTAACCGCCTTGATGAGTTGCAGCAGCAAGGACTTGGCAGCTCGGGCGTCGCGAATGCGATCTTCCGCAACGGAATCCAGCTGTGCGAGGATTTCGTTCATGCTGCTAGCCAATGGGGAATAGACTCTAGCGTCGACGGAATAACTGGTGTCAATACATTGCGCCTCATCGCCGGCGCTCGTCCGAAATCATTGCTGCTAGAAGGACATCGCAAGTCAAGGAGGGGGCTCGCCAGATTGAAATCGTTGTCAGAAGGAAAATCCCAAACCTCACGGCACCAAGCAACGAGTAACTCAAAACGCCCCTCACATGCATGTCCCCGGTGCCTCCGCATCTCAGCGCAAATCACACGTCAACAACGGGGATGTCTGTCGTTCTGTCCAGAAACGGTGCTGTGCCTGCTCTGCGAAGGGCATATTTTTGCACACCAGCAACCTCGCGGGTGAGCTCCACTGCCCGGCTTGAAGATTTTTGGCAGAGCTTGGCAGCTATATATGAGAGTTACGCCGCGTGCAACCCCGCGCCAAACTTGAAGTGCGTGTTCTGCCTCTCGCCAACCGAGCGACCAAGATGAGCGCGATGTCATTCGAGGCCTTGCAAGATGTGAGTGACAAGCTGCTTCGCTGCAAAACGGGGGTTGGACCTTGTCCTTGAGGCACAGAGCCGAGATTGCTGCAGCGACTGCGAAGCCACATGGCGCGGGCAGGCACGCTGCGAACAACTCCGGCCGAAAATCATCGGTTGCATGTGTTGCACTTGCAGATATTTTTGTTATTTGCAAATGAGGGGCGCAAGGACAAGGTTGTTCTCGGCCTGACAGGTGCGTGACCGTGCACCGTCTCACTGGCGTTGCCGGGCTCAAATGCGCTCCGGCTCCTTGCGCAACGATGCCTGGCGTCTAGTTCTCCCCGCCGATGCCGTGCAGATACAATGTACAAGAAGCGGCTGAGCACTGCCGGCAACATTGATACGCTATCCAAGGCGGGCTTCCGCGCGATGATGGACCAATCTCCCGGCTTGCTGGAGGGGCTGACCATCAATGTCGATTACATCTTCATGCAGAACCTGGGTGAGTGCGCACGCAAACCCACGCCGTGGGGCTTTGGTGGCACGCTTACATGCGCTAAGTCGCCCCCTGACGGCGGCCTGCATCGTGGCACTGACAGCTACAGGGGGATGGTTTGAGGCGGAGTACCGTCGTTGGCGGGGGGTCTATTATGATCACGTGCAACTGCCTGAATCGCTGCAGGCTACACGGACCCCAAGAAGCCCAAATACGAACTCAACTTCGACCAATTTTTGGATGCTCTGGCGGCCATTGCGATCGCGAAATATCCTGCGATGGACGCTGAATCTGCTGTGAGGGAGGTGTTGGCGACCCACCTGCGGCCGCTGTTCATCAACCGGTTCGGCGAGGCGCCTCCAGCAGGCGACGGCAGCCAGGAGGGCGCAGACGACGACGGCGGCACTGTGGTTACGAGCCGTACCACTGGCACCACGACGAAGACGCAGTCGCGGCGCAAGAGTCGCGTGGTGCTGACGTCAGACGGCATCGCCGCTGCCTCCGCCGCTGTGAGCGGGCCGAAGGTGGCCGTGATGGTCGACCAGACGATGGAGACGGCCGTGCTCTCTGGCGCCACGGTCATGAATCCGGGCGCCAGCACCGGCTCCTCCGTGATCGGCGGGGGCGGCGGGCAGCCTGCCATCGTGAAGCGGCGTCTGTCCATGCGCCTAGGCGGCGGCAACGCGCTGGGAGGAGTCATGGGCGACGGCGGCAGCGACGTCGGCAGGCAGTCGCCCTCTGGCAGCCGGCGTGCGTCCTCTGCGCCGCGATCTGGCCGCGCTTCTGTGGCGGTGTCGCCAGCCGCTGCTGGGGTGGGAGGCAGCCCTGTGTCCTCGTCGCCTGCTGGAGCCTACGCCAGCAGTGGCGGCAAGGGCCTGGGCCCCGCACGCAACGTGGTTCCCTCCATGTACTCTGTCAATCCCTTCTCGCCGGAGGCACGGGGGGCGCCGCTGGCCACCGAGGCGTTCATCCCCGCCTCTGCGTCCTCTGCGTCCCCCGCTGCGCCTGCCGCCGGCAGCGGCGTCACTCCGATGCCCATGCTGCCGTCTTCAGCACGCCTCGGTGGTGCCGCGAGCGCGGTCGGCTCCGTCAGCGCGTCCCCTGTGGGCTCACCCAGCGGTGGCGGCGGTGGTGGCGGCGCCGAGACGGCTGCTGAGATGAAGGCCATGATCCGCAGTCTGCTGGGGGTAGTGGACCAGATGCGAGGGGAGCTGGTGAAGGCCAAGGCGGAGAACACGCAGCTGCGAGCGCAGGTCGACCTTCTCAAGGCGCAACGGGGCGGCGCAGGCACGGACAGTGGCAGTGGGGTCGGCTATTCTCATTACCCCATCTGAGGGGGGTTGATGTAACAGGCTTCGTAACGTGTCATGGCCCGCGCGCTGCGCCATTCCCCGGGGGCCTTCGGGCGTTCCGCCTCTGGCACCCCGTGACAGTGTGCAGCGAATTGTGCCGCTGCATGTTGTGCGTGCGCACTAGCCTTCCCCGCGTGCGGCAGCGTCACTATGTATTCGGGAGCTGCCCTTGCCGGCGAGCTGTCGTGGCGCGCGAGCCTCGCAGCGCACCCACGTCGCGACATCGCGGCGGCAGCGTGGTGCTTGCTGCGAGGATCGTCGCTGCGGCATGCGCCCCTCTATCCCCATCAGACAGCCCGCCGTGCGTGCTCCGCTTACTGCTGCAGACCAGCCGACAGGTCACCGCCGCCGCCTCTTCTCGCTTCACAGCCTGCTTACACACGCCTGGAGTGTGGCGCCACGTCGCCCACTGCCGCTCGTGAGTGTGGTTGTGCTTGATCGCCTGCATGTTGCTTTCTTCTCTCTGCGGCCGCGCATTGCTGGCGCCGCTGACATGAATCTCTTACAATAACCCAGACTCCCCGAGGTATCGGCCATGGACAAGTAAAGTGGGTGCTTGTGTGCGGTATTCAGCCGTCTGTCACGCAACCTTTTTTGTTCATCGCATGTTCATTGTTGCCAATCAGTGAAGCGAGTGCACGAACATAACGTTGACCGAGTCACTTGACAACCTTCGAGTTGTGCGCGCAGTGGGCGTGTGCCAGCATTCACGCGGGCATTGGCTCCCAACGCGATACCGTGTGAGACGACTCGCAGCTGCAGATACTTCGCTCTCAACAGCGCAGGCGAATATACATGAGCAACCTACGTCGACAGGATGGCTCGTTGAGATCAAATCCGGACACCTCGCACCGCTCGCGGAACATGCCGATGAGCAACATGAAAAAAGCGAAGTTCATCCCCGGGGAAGTTTAATCAACTCAGAACATGCACTGCGCGAGCAGTCGGACCTGGCATCGGTCCGTGCGTTGCAGACACACTTGAATACTACACCCATACGGGCCCCATCACGCCCAAGCCATGCCGGTTGAGGCCATCCTCAGCCGACCTCAGCGTCGTCACCGCCGGTTGGAGCGCTTGTCGCGACTCTCGGACTTCTTCTGGCTGTTCTTCAGCAGGATGATCGCCACGCGCACCGCGATCGCAACGAAGTCCACGTACAGCGCCATCGCATCGTTGATGAAGTCCGAGGCGCCCGCGGAGGCGCGCTCAATGATCATCTGGGTGTCCACGACCACGTACCCAATGAAGAGGAGGAGGCCGCCGTACAGCTGGACGTTGAAGATCAGCGGGCTGCGGAGGAACAGGTTGAGCATGCTGCCGATGAAGAACCACGAGACAACCGACGCCAGGATGCCACCGAGGTACAGCTGGCTGCGGCGCTTCGAGAAGAGGGCGAATCCTGAGAAGCAAGCGAAGGCCGCGACAGTGTACAGGAGCGTGCTGAGGATGATGCGGGGGTCCACCGCCAGGATCACGTCCACGAGGTCGCCGAGCGTCGCCCCCTTCAGTGCAGCGAAGCCCGCGAAGATGGCCAGGCGCTTGTTGAGCGACGCATCGCGTGACGCGGCGCACCACATCATCATGCCAACCGTGCCGAGTCCCGCAACCCAATAGGGGAGATGCAAGAAATTGAGCTGCACCCACACACCCACCGCCGTCATAGCGACGCCGAACGCTAGAGTGGCGTATACATTCTTGAGGTGGGCCTGGACCGACGAGCTAATGTCGTTCGCCTTCAGCAACGCCTTCACGTCCCACGACCCGCTGCCACGAAACAGGCTCTCGAAGGAAGCGGCCATTTCAGACGCAATGCTGCGTTGACCGAGCGCAAGGCAGCACCGTGGGGGAAGTGCCACGTGGCGCAAGTGCGGCGCAAAAGTGTCCAAGAACGACAGGATTGACTTGTGTATCGTGCAGGCTCGAGTACAACAGCGCAAGGGTTGTGCGGGAGAGAAACGGCGAGTCGTCGAAAACGCGGGCATGCTCGTTCAAGCACGATGTGACACACGCATTTGCGGTCGCAAAATTCTCGAACGTGGCAGAAGGGATCGGGTTTTCTGAACTTCAAACAGCCCAAAACACCGTGCACGTTCGTCTTTGGTTCCGACGCGAAAGACCTCGTCAATCAACAACCCCTGTGGCGCTCGTTTCTGCTTGCACTTGTCCGATCCGCACCGCCAGCATGTCCGACGGTTTGAAGGCCATGGCAAAGGCCGTGAAGGCCAAAGGTCTGCAGCGCTTGCGCTGGTATTGCCAGATGTGTCAAAAGCAGTGCCGCGACGAGAATGGCTTTAAATGCCACCAAATGTCGGACGGCCATGTTCGCATGATGGCCATCTTCGCTGGTGAGTAGATTGCGCGCCGGCGTGCAGCGTGCTCCCACGTGCCCTGTCGTCCCACTGAATACCCGCACTCGCCTCTCTCGTTTCCGCGCTTCAGAAAACCCTGACAAATTCATGGACGACTTCTCGACCACTTTCGAAAAAGGGTACTTGGAACTGCTGTCACGCCAATTCGGCACACGGCGCGTGAACGCGAACCAGGTGTACAATGACTACATCCACGACCGGCATCACGTGCACATGAACTCGACGATGTGGCCCACGCTGGGCGACTTTGCAAAGTACCTCGGCCGCACCGGGAAGGCGAAGATCGATGAAACGGACCGGGGTTGGGACGTGACGTACATCGATCGCAACCCTGAGCTGCTGGCCCGAAACGAGCGAGCCGCAGCGCGGGAGCAGGCCGAGCTGGATGCGGAGCGGCGGCACGAGGCGGAGCTCGAGGCGCGCATCGCGCTGGCGCGCGCACTCGTGGCGCGCGAGGACGACGAGGAGGAGCGGGAGCGTGTGCGCAAGGCGAGCGAGTTGCGGCGGCCAGCTGCAGGGGCTGGTGGCGGCGCGGAGGACGAGGCCGGGTCGGCTGGTGTCGAGCGCGTGAAGCTGGGCTTGAAGGGCACCGCTGCAGCCGTTGCAGCGGCAGCGGGCAGCGGAGGCGGAGCAGCCCCGGCCGCCGCTCGGTCTGCGCCAGTGGCAGTATTTGGAGACGACGACGCTGACGAGGGCGCGGGGCAGCCCACCGGCCGCTCTGAACCTGCCGGAGCCGATGTGGCTGGCGTCGGTGCGGCCGTGGGTGTGAAGCGCAAGCATTGGGACGCAGATGGGGCCCCGGCATTGCTCGCAGCAGGCAGCGCAGCCCCTGTCAAGCGCTCCCGCTTCGATGCGCCCGCTGCCGGCGCTGCGCCACAGACGGGCGGTGCGGGCGCGCCAGCGGGCACTGCAGTCTACGCCTATGGCTCCGGCGCTCACAGCGCGCCGTATCACAGCAGCAGCGGCGGCGCGTCCGCGCGTCCGACGCTCGCGGCGGCTTCTGGCGGTCCCGCTCCGCTGAGCACGATTCAGGCGCTTATTGCGGAGGAGACGCGAAAGAAGGCGCAGGCGGCTGCACTGGCCGCGGCCTCGCTGCGTCCCAGTGCAGGCTCTGTTCCTGCAGCGAGTGCGGCCGCTGCGCCTGCTGTGGGCGGCGCTGGTGGTGCTGGTGCCTCTGCGCCCGCTGACGATGAGGCCCCGTGGCTGCTGCCTGGGATCGTGGTTAAGATAATGAACAAGCGGCTTGCAGGCGGCGCGTACTACAAGCAGAAGGGCGCCGTCACGCGTGTTGAGGCGGACAACCCGTGGGTGGGCATCGTCTCCGTTGCCGCCGCCGCTGGCTCGACGGTGCCGCTCGCAGGAGTGCCCGCTGTCCCGGGAGCGAACGTGCTCCTGAAAGTGGACCAGACAGACCTCGAGACGACCATCCCTGCGGTGGGCGAGGGCGTGATCTTCGTGCGAGGCCGGCACCGCGGGCAGCGCGGGGTGCTGCGGCGCCTGCACATTGAGGAGTATCAGGCGACGGTGGAGCTTGCGCAGGCAGCTGCTGGCAGCAGCTCCAGCTCCACAGGCGCTGCGAAGTCAGCGCACGGTGGCCGTTCTGGCGGTGTGCTGGTGGAAGGCGTGGAGTACGAGGACATCTGCAGGCTCGCGTAAACATAGCTTCCTCCATGCGGGAGCCTGTGCATTTATGCGCGTATGCAAGCCGCGATCGGCGCCGTCCTGAAATCTTTGACAACCCCGCTCCAGGGCATACAGTCGGAGTCATGATCATGGTGCACTGGGGTCGTGATAGTGGCATTCGAGTATTCAAGGCATGTAGTTCAAACACAGCAAGTGGCATTCAAGTATTCAAGGCATGTAGTTCAAACTCAGCAACGTGGTGGCAGGGTGTCGTGTGGACTCAGCGTTCCTCCCTAGACAGTCGATGTCATGCTTCGAACGACCTCGATGAGATCACATTCGACAGGCATCGGCTTGCCTTGGCGACGCCATTCGCTCATCACAAAAAGTCTTGACCTTGTAGGTGAGCGGTCGAGGACGGGGAAGTTTCAAGCGTAGATGGCTACATAGACGCTGCGGCTGCGAGACAGCCCTGCCGACACTGCCGGCGGATGCAAGCTGCATAAGAAGCACTCGTCGACTCCAGCAGCCGGGATGCGACCGACTTCAGCTTACGCTACCATGCGGGGTTATGCAACGAGAAAGCGACGGTGGATGTATGCAAAGGTCTTGTGTGTACGCCTGCACGGCTGTGTCAACTGTTCATGCGAGCAAGGCTGTGCGCGACGATTATACCAGTTGCACGAGGGCTGGCAGAGAGCACGCGCGATAGCAGCCCCCCAGCACGTGAGCAGAACGAGGGGAGCGGAACACAAGGAGCAAGGGCAGCAGCAGCGACGAAGAAGGCAGGCGAGCGGGATGCCTGGGGTCTAGCGCAGAGGGGAAGTGCAGGTGGGGGCGGCTCAACCACGCCACCAGCAAAGCAACGCCGACGTTGAGAAGGGCAGCCTGACGCGGAGAAAGGAGGCAGCTTGGCATGAGGGAGGAGAGCGAGACAAGGGAACCAGCAGGGAGCCTATCAGCCGCGCGCACCGGGAGCATTTGAACGTTGCGATGGGTATCTAGTCCTTGGCCTACCAGGAGCAGGTGAGCTTTGCGATGGTGTCCAGCAGCTCATCCTTGTCAATGGGCTTGGACAGGAAACCGCGCATGCCCGACGCCAGGCAGCGCGATTTCTCGGCCGCGGACACGCTGCCCGTCATCGCCACGATGGGCACGCCCGCATACGCGCCCTCCAGCACGGTGCGCAGGTACTGCGTGCACTGGTATCCGTCCATCCCGCCGGGCAGCAGGTGCAGATCCATGAGGATCAGGTCGAACCCCTCAAAGGCGGGCCGCAGAGGGGTTACGCCAGGCACCTCCAGCTCGCTGCCCACGCCGCCACCGACGCCTGCAGCGCTCGCGGAGGCGCCGCGCCTGACAGCGCCGGGCTTGGCGTCCGCTGCTCCGCCTGCAGCAGCGACTGTGCCCCTGTAAACATTGTGGATGCCCTGGCGGTAGCGTGGCTGCGCGGCAGCCGAGCTGGAGCGGTTTCGAGCCACACCCACCGCATCGCTACCATCAGCGCCCTCCAGCGAAGCGGTCGCAGGCAGTTCGGCAATGGGCGGCAGCGGGGCGCCGTCACCGCCGGAGGGGCCACTGCGGTTGCGACCCGAGAGGGGTGGCGACCCATGCAGCGCCAGGCTGCTGTGCGAGTGCGTTGCAGAGCTGAGGCGCGTCGCATGCATGGACGCATCAGCAGCCCGAGGCGGGGAGGCATCGCTGCCCATTTCCCCGCCAGCGCGAGCGGACGACCCCGGCGCAAATGGCGGGCTGACAGACTGCCCCGGGTGCGCCGCTGGGGACGCCGGGCTGGCCGCAGCCGGCAGTAGCCCTCCGCGCGACAGGGTGGCGACCAGCATGCGCGCAGAGGCTGCTGCAGGCGATGCGAGGCCGGCGGTGAGCTCTCCGTGCGGGTGAGGAGTGCGTGCGCTGCTCGAGGCGCCGTCGCTGCGGGAGGTGAGAGTGTGCGTGTACGTGGCTGACGTATGGCGGCTCGCGTGGCTGGTACTGGTGCTGGCTGTGGCCACCTCCACACCGTGCATGGGAGCCATGCCAGACGGCACGGCGCCGGCGCCGGTGCCACCGGCTGGTGAGCCGTAGGCGGAGACGGACCCAGCGCCAGTCGCACTTGCAGTCGCCTGCTCGCCGCTGCGCCTGCGAGGGCCCATGGCCGGACCGCCACTGCTGTCAGGTGTGCCGGAGCGGCGCCCCTCGTCCACTGCGCGAGCTGCTGCGGCAGACAGCACGTCTGTCAGCCCAGCGAGGCTGTCACCGTATCGCTTTCGCAACGCCTCGCGCTTCGCGACGCCCTCCGTCGCCAGTGCCACGACCGCCTCACCGCTGGTCACCACGACCGCCAGGTGGCCTGCTTTGGTTAGCAGGCGCTGCAGCAGGCGCCCGTTCACAGCGTCGTCCTCCACCACCAGGATGCGGCGCCGGCGGGACAGCTGCTCCACGGTGAGGATCAGCAGCTTACGGTCCACCGGCTTGGGCACGACGCCGTCAAAGCCTGCTCGCTCATACGTGGCCCGCTCCGCAGGCTCCGCGTTCGCCGTCACCGCCAGCAGCATGGTCCTGCACGTATGAGTGAGCGTCTCCACGGCGCGCAGCCGCTCCGCAGTCTCCACGCCGCCCATGCCGGGGCTCATGTTGATGTCCAGACAGATGCCGTCAAACATGCGGCCCCGCACACGCAGGTCAGCGACGCGGGACAGGCAGCCGCGGCCCTCGTCCGCCGTGACGACGCTGGTGCCCCACTTGGTGAGGAAGGTCCTCAGCATCATGCGCTGGGTTTTCTCGTCGTCCGTCACGCACAGGCACAGGTCGCGACCCACCGTCTGCGAGCCAGACGCGCCGGCGCCGCTCCCGAAGATCCCCTCCCCGTCTGCGGAGATGGCGAAACTGCTCCCCGCGTGCGGCAGGCCGCCTGGCAGCGCGGGTGGCTCCGCGGTCAGCAGGCCCGCCTGCGGCGGCAGAGTCACGCCTGGCAGGTGTGCGAGTAGGGCGCGTGCGGGGTGCGGCAGCGTGCGGTACAGGTGAGAGTGCAGGGAGTGCTGCTTGCGGATCTGTCGGAGCATCTCTGCGGGTCCGAATGCCACGGGCGGGCCTGCGGCACGAGCCCCCGTCGGTCCGCCAATCTCCTCTGAGGAGGAGCCAGCCATCGAAGCGACGACCCGGGCTGCGCCGACGGCGACCACACGGGGCGCCACACCCGTCTGCACAGCGGGCGCAAGCACTAGGCCTGCGGGAGCAGCGGCACCTGGCGGCCCGGCCTGCAGGGGCACTGCCGCTGCGGAGGGCATGGGCGGCAGGGCGATGGCAGGCGCAGGGGCCAGGGAGGGCGATCCGAAGGGTGCAGCCGCGCCGCCGCCGCCGTTACTGTGCATGCGATGGAAATGCATGTGCATGGGGGTCGCGTTGCCAGCAATGCCGCCTGGCAGGTGCGCGCTGGCCGCCACCGCCGCGGACAGCGCGTCGGTGTCCTTCTTAGCCTGCGTCAGCAGCAGCTGCGCCTTGTCCGCGGCCCGCTCAGCGAGCGTAGGGTGGTGCAGGGCGGCCTGGGAGGAGGGGTCTGTGGCACCTGAATGCGCGCTGGTGGTGGAAGGCACGTTCGGGCCCCCTGCCTGCTCAGACGCCCGTCTGACAGTCACAATCTCTCGCGGCTTGCGCTTGCTGCCTGCAGCCGTCACCGTGAGGACCGGAGCAGACAGCGCCGCCGCAGTGGCCGCCGCATCCCGCTCACGCAGAGTCAGATTCGCGCCGGCAATGGCGCCTGAACCCGACATGGCTCCGGCGTGCGCACCCCCAGGCATGGGCATGCGCGGGAGCGCAGTGTAGCCGTCGGCGGTGGCAGTGATTGACATCGTCGTATTGCTCGCGTTGCCGCCTCCGGTCAGCGGCGCGGGGCCGACGCTCGCCACATAGCTGCCTGGGGCTAGCACAACGTTGCTGTCTGACGTCTGCGTGGTTGTCATGATGACGTGCTCCTCCCCGGGCCCGCGGCGGCGCGCAGAGGCGGCGCCAGACACGTGCGGGCTGACCTCAGAGTTTGGGAACGGGGAGGCGTCGCCAGCGGCATCCAGATCAGAGGCTGCCAGTCCGGTGCCCGCCGCGGGACCGACAAGCCCCTCGGGATCGATGTCGCTGTGGGCATCGCTGGCACCAGCAGCACCGAAGCCCGCGGCACTGCCGCCGCCAGCGCCGTGGTGCAGCTGTGCAGCTGCCAGGTCGGGGTGGCTGACGATGGTGGGGGCGTAGCCCCCGTGCGTCCCCCCGGGTGCGCCCTGGTACACAGGCACCACAGCCAGGTAGCGCTTCGGCAGGTGCTCCAGGGAGCGGTCCTCCTCTGCCATCGCAGCGGCCATGACGTCTGAGAACGTAGCGTGACTCAGCATGGCGGCCGCGCTGGCGCGGGGAGAGGAGGAGGAGGCGGTGCTTGAGCTGCCGCGGGCCGCGTGGTTGAGGGCTGCAGCCGTCAGCTGCACCGCGCTCTTCCACGCCGCCCCGGTGAAGCCAGCCGCGATCGCGGGAGCAGCCGGGCTCTCGGCCGACCCGCCGCCCTCAGCTGCGGCGGCGAGCTCCGCTGCCTGGAACTGCTGCAGCAGCAGGTCATGCCGGCTGCGCAGCGAGCACCGCAGCAGGCGGCGCACCCAGCGCGGCCCGCTGCGCGCGCCGCAGAACACGCTGATGTCGTCGGCGAACCAGCGACGAATGTTGTCTGCGTTGCGTGACGCCACGGTGTCCAGCCGCTGCCGGGGGAAGCACGGGGCGCGACGCACAAAGCTGAGCGCGCCGCTCCAGCCAGCAGAGAGGGCTCGCCCTGCGCGTGCGAGCCGCCCTGGTGCGGCGCCAGCGCCAGCGGCGTCGCCGCCTGCACGCCGGCCGAAGCAGCTGCCAGCCGCACCTGCTGCGGGCCCCGCAGCGCCCATGGCGTGGTCCCGTGAGGTGACAGAGCTGAGGCGGCCAGCAGGGCCCGTGTGGCCGCCCATGGGTGACGTGAGCACGCCGGGGGTCGCCGCACCGGGAGTGGCCGTACCCAGCAGGTGAGCTTGCCCGCTGGCGGCCTCGGCAGCAAAGCGCACGCTCTGCCCGTGGCCCGCCGCACCGGCTGCTGCTGGCGCTCGGGCGCTCCCGGGGATCACCAGCGGGTTGGCACGCAGCGCAGCGCCGGCAGCAGGGAAGGGCGGCTGCAGGCTGTCTGTGCCCTGAGGGTTGGCGACCGCGATAGCGACACCCTCCACATTCCCTTGCAGGTACAAGCCAGCGCCGGCGGCACCCGCCTGCGTGGTCGCCGGCGCTCGGCCGGAGCGACGCGTGCTGCCTGTGATCTGCGCTGCGCCTTCGCCCTTGCCGCCCGACGGCGCCAGGCTCAGCGGAGACATGGCCGGCAGACGCTTTCCGCTCTCGGGGGCAGCGCTGCCGCCGCGTGCAACCGCGGACGGAGAGACGGCGCCCGCGTCGGAACGTCCCTGCACTGCTGCCCCGTCCTTGACTCGCGCTGAACCGGGCTTGTCGACGTCCACGCTGACGAGGATGGCCGTGGGACTCGCGGACATGGCAGAGGCAGCCAGCGCAGAGGGCGACTGCGCGTGGGAGCTCGGGGCCTTGCCCGCGCTGTCGCGGCTGGTGTGAGAGCGCTTGAAAGACGACGCAAGCCACTTGTTCTCGGCCTGCGATGACCGGCTGCGGCCGCTGCTCTTGGCTGAAGCGGTGGTGCCCGAGCCCGCGCGCTGCACCTTGCCGAAGCTGCTGCGGCTGCCGAAGGTCAAAAGCGTGCGCACCGCGGCAGAACTGGCCTGCGCTGCGGCGGCGGCGGCCGCCTCGGCATCCTCAGACACCTCTGCTGTACTGGCGGAGTCGCCGTGCGACTGCGCCTGCGCCACCGCCGCAGTCTCGGAAGCCGTCTTGTCATCTGCGCTCACCACAACCTTGCCGCTCGTTGCTGCGGGAATCTCATCGGGAGCAGCTGCGGCAGAAGCGCGGTCAGCAGAGCCCTGCGCCCCCAAGCCTGCCGCGGTATGCGTCGGCGCGTCTGCCGTCTGGCTGCTCTCATCGAGCCGGCTCATCCCGCAGAGCGCAACGCCAGCCGCTGCGGCTGCCTGCAGCTGGCTGCTGACCGCAGCCTCTGACGGCAGGGGCAGCACCACGACAGGATCGGAGCGCGGTGCCCGGGAGGCGACGCTGGACGCTCCCGGGGAGCCGAGCCCAGTGTATCGGGGGCTCGTCGTGCTGGGGAAGGAGACGGAGCCGGGGGAGTGGCACGCCTCCGCAGCGGTACCGCCCACGAGCCCCTGGCTCAGGCGCTGTCGCTCTGCCGCCGCTGCGGCCGCCAGAACGGCGTTGATCTGCGGGTTACGGCCACCCCGCCCCACGACATACATGCCTCGCTGCTGCGTCGACGTGCCTGTGCTTTCGTCGTCGCTGACCCCGCCATACAGCTCCTCTGCGACGGATGGGGCGGCGCCAAGGCTCGCGGCACCGCGGTGGCCGCCGCTCGCTGCGGACAGCTGCTGCATGCCCAGGCTGACCTCAAAGCCGCCGAGGCTGCGCTGCCGCAGCGGGTCCGCAGGCGCCCCGGAGGCGAGGTCTTGCAGGTAGCTGCGTGCGGCGATCAGGTCGCGGAAGGTCTGTGTGCCGATGCTGTTGCCGCTGCTGCGGGATACGCGTCCGTTCACGCCGGTCGCGGCGCCAGCACCGCCCGCGGCGGCTGCGACGTAGCTGATGCCCCGAGGTGCCTCGGGGGAGTGAGAGGGCGACGGCTTGCCCTCGCGCTCATCCGCGTCGCTGGCGCCCGTGGCGGCCAGCAGGCGCGCCGTGCGGGCCATAAGGGCACGGGAGCTGAGGCCGCATCTGTCCGCCTCGTCGGTCAGGGACTGGTGCAGATTTGCGTCTGCGGCAGCGTGCAGGTCGCGGGCGGAGTCAGCGCGCGCATAGGCGGTGCGGTCTGCAGCGTTGGCGTCCACCCACTGCGTGCCGTGGTTGGCTGCCGCGGCACCCAGCTCTATACCCGCAACAGCACCACGCAGAGCTGCCGTGTGGACCCCCAGCTCCAGCGCGCTGTCGGAGCCAGCGTCTGCAGCGCCCGCCTCCCACATACCACGGTTCACCCACGGCTCACCACCGGCCAGCAAGCCTGCGGCGGCCTGCGGGCCACCATCAGGCACCTGCCCCACGCTGCCAGCGCCTGAGGACACGGGCGAGCGAGCGGCTGCGGGGGAGCGAGCGGTGAGGGTGCCAGCGGCAGCATCCTCGTGCTGCGGCACCACACCGCTTCGCGCGGTCGCAGCAGCACTGCCGCCACCGCTGGACGCATAGCCGTCCGTGCCGTTGTAGAGCAGCGTGCCGCTGGAGCCGACGGCCAGGTAGCGAATCACCTCAGTGGAGGGCAGCGCCAGCGGCTGCGTGCCCAGCAGGTGACGGACGGACGAGGTGGACGTCGCGGAGGGAGAGAGCAGCTGACCAGCACCGCCGGAGATGGCAGAGGGGGAGAGGAGCGGGCCAGCGCTGCTGCCAATGGCCGACGGAGAGAGCAGCTGCACGGCTCGGCCGTCACTGACGCTGCCGGCAGTGATGGAGCTGACAGACGCAGCCGAGGCAGCAGACGGCTCCTGCGCAGCGCTGACGTTGGCGCTGGCGCGCACCTGCCCGCTCGAGGGGGTCGCGCTGATAGCCGGAGAGCCGGGGGCAGCAGCAGCGGCGGCCGCTGCTGCAGGGCTGTGCAGCTGAGCGCTGCCGGCAACGCGTGGAGTCGCCCCAACCGAGCCTCGGGCAGACGCTGGGGAGAGCGCCGCGCCTGCAGCCGACACAGGCACGCTGCTGTTGGAGCCGCGGCGGCTGGTGCCCGCGCCACTGGTCAGCACGTGGACTTGCTCAGAGTAAGCGGTGGACCCGGAGGCCGCGCCAGCCTGGGGCGCCCGCAGGTGCCGCGGCAGCCCGCTCGGAGGCGCGTGCCCGCCCGCCGCAGCCGCAGCAGCCGCCAGCTGCTGCAGGTGGCGTGACTGCATGGCTGCGTCCGTGGTGCCCGCGTCTGAGCCGGTGGCGCCGAAGGGGTGGCCGAGACGAGCGCTCTCTGCGCCCGCGTTCCACGATTCGTACGCTGCCGCGGCTCCCTCCAGCGCAGCGACGGACGCAGGGTCGACAGCGTCACGCGAGTTCGCAGTGAACGTGCCTGGGTGGCTGGCGGCGGCGCTGAGAGTGCCGGCGGTGGCGGTGCCGGGCAGGCGCTCCAGCAGCTGCGTCACCGCGCCTGCAGACGCCGCGCCGGACATCTGCGGGGCAGAGCGCCACGACGTCGCGGTGGTGCCGCGGCTCGCAGAGTGGCCGCCGATGCTGCGCGGGCCGCTGCCGGCGCTGGACGTGGTGCCGGAGCGGCTGCCGCTGGAGCTGGTGCTCTCGCCCTCTGTCAGCTCCACCTCAAACCAGAAGGAGGAGCCCTCCCCTGCGACGGACAGAACGCCCACGCCCGTCCCCGGCTCCGCGTCGCCACGCATCAGGTCAGCGAGCTCGCGCACGATGGTGAGACCCAGGCCGGTGCCGCCGTGCAGGCGGGCGACGGATGACGACGCCTGCTGGTAGCTCTGGAAGAGACGCCGGATCTCGTGCTCCTCCAGGCCCTTGCCCTGGTCGCGCACCACCCAGCGCGTGCGCACGTACTTGCTGCCGCGCGTGGAGGGCACCAGCATCACGCTGACGGAGACCCGCTTGCCCGCCCACATGTCCGTGAACTGCAGGGGGAGGGGGTCGGAGAGGGAGGTCGAAGGCAGAGGCAAGGACAAGATCTGAAGCCGGCGCGCGGAGGGGTCTCGGTAAAAATGGAGCACAAGATAGCACAAGTCGGCACCGCGAACGTGCTAATCAGCCACACCGGCAGCGACAAGCAGACACCAACACCGAGGCGTGTGCGCCCTCACCTTGATTGCGTTGGACAGATAGTTCACCAGCATCTGGGTGACGCGGGAGGGGTCGCCGTGCAGCACCTTGGGCACATCAGCTGCGACGGATGCGCGCAAGCTGATGCCCTTGGTGACCGCCGCCGCCTTCACCTGGGAGATGGATGCGGAGAGCACGGACTCTGGCGAGAAGTCGAGTGCCTCCAGCTCGATGCGCCCCGCCTGCAGCTTGTGGCACTCCAGCACCTCGGAGACGACCAGACGCATCTGCAGGCAGGAGCACTCCATGTCGCGCAGGTACTCCAGCTGCTCGGGGCTGAGGTCAGTCTCCATCAGCAGCTGGTTGTTGCCCCAGATGCCTGCAGCACAGGAGGAGGGGAGGTCACCACAGGTGCAGACACGTGAATCGTTTCTGTCCAGGGCACAGTGACCTGCACGCTCAGCCGCTGCTCGCTGAGCGAACTTACCATTGAGAGGATTGCGGATCTCTGCAGGGCACAGGGGGAGCGGGGAGACAACGGGACAGTGCGAGGGGTTGGCAGCACCGTCGTGAGATGCGGCCAGCTCGCACGCCCGTACGCCCGCACATCAATGAGCGTCTGGCCGCCCCACACACCGTGCATGATGAAGCTGAGGAAGGAGTTGGTGCTGCGGCGCTGCATGTCGAGCTCCTTGTTGAGCAGGTACCCCTCGCGGGCCATGCGCTCGTTCAGGAAGATGATGAGCAGGGCGATTACCTCGAAACACGTCTGCAGCGGCGCATGGTGGTGGTTGCGAGAGGGCGACGTGAGTGGATGGCAGCAAGCGCAGGTTGTGAACGCGTCAGCAGACCCCGGCGGAGGGCTTGCGGCACCGCTTCGATCGGGCAGCGATCGCAACACGCCGCATCGCGATCCCCCGCCTGTCCGCGCGGATGACTTCAATGCACACGCGGAGCTGTGGAAATCAGCGCGCCATCGTAACAGGCTGCCGGCTGCTGCGCTACTGCGCTGCCAGGGGACTCACCGAGATGCCAATCACGGTGACGTTGAGGTTGGCGAGGGGGAGGGCCGAATAGAACAGCGCACACATGGTGGCGTGCCGCGCCGCCGCGAAGGGCCAGTGGACCACCCACGACGTGCGCGCGATGAGCGGGATCATGAACGCAAAGATGATCTGGAAAAACAGCAGCGCTGTGATGACGAGACCCGCGCAGGGGTACCCGGGCACCGACACCGCGCAGAGTGCGACCTCGTCGAAGCCAAAGCGCATCCACAAGCAGATCGTCAGCCCGAGCGACGCAAAGGAAGCCGAAACGTGCCTCCAGCGCGTGGAACGCGGCTTGTTCGAGCACACCGCGATAATCCAGCCCGCGGCACCAACAGCCATGGTCCCGTAGATGAGCACCTGGTAGATGAGGTTGCGGATTGCCTTCTCCGTGCCAATCCCGTCAACGCTGTTTTTGGCGGCAACGATGCCCGCAATGCCCTGGTACATCACCCACACAAATATCGCTCCCATGAAGAGGAGGCGGACCGGGGCACGGGCTGCCTCCACTTCCAGCAGCTCAAAGGCATCCTCGTCATTGCGCTTGCGGAAGCGGTGGCCGCACGCAAGTACGCAGCAGCTGCGTATCACCCGTCTGGGCATGGTAGCGGGGGGGCCCGCAGCTGCTGACGTGTGGCTTGCGAGCCCTCCGTTCTGTGACACGTTCGCGATTTTGGAGTGGCCTCTTGCTCGCTGGCGGTGGCGCGCACAACTAAAAGCTAACAGCTGCTCACTTATCCGTTCGTGCAGTACGTCTGCAGGCTGGAAAGCGTTCGCCAAACCCTTACGTATGCGTGTTTTGCAGCGAAACTTTCACGTGTCCGTCCATCTATTCGTTAGAGGGTGGAGTCTCGGGTGGAGGAGTGAGGGGTGGTTCACCTGTGCGAGCTTGTCTTGAGTGGTCATCCTCGCATATACTCGCATCTGAGAGCACGAGTGAGGAAGCTGGTCGCTGTATCTTTTACTATTTCGCTCTTGGTAGCTGCTACAAGGATGGCTCGCGGGCGGGATTTGCAGCCCATGCAGATTGAGAGCGGCGGCCGCCGCTCCGGGCGCGATGTCGAGCGTGCGAATCTGATGGATCGGCGCCGGGATGACATCGACGGGGAGCCCGGCGAAGGTCGCTGCGGCGCGATGGTGCAGTGGCTGCGACAACATTCATTCCGCGTCATTGTGTTCGGCCTAGCTGTCGTACTGCTCTCCTCCTGGTCGTATTATGCGTACTTTTCCGTCACTACACCGGCGGGGGCAGCTGGAGGCGGCGGGGGCAACACCCCCTCCGGCGGCAAGAGCGCTGGGGGCAGTAGTTCGCCCAGCGCCACCGCCGCGGCGACAACGCAGCCGTCTTTGCTGCCGTCCCCAGCTATTGCCGCACCGAGTGAGTCTGCGACGACGATGCCGGCACCGAGTGCGTCGTGGACCGCAGCAGCAAGCAGCTCTGCGGCGCTGCCGTCCCCATCCGCTTCGGGGCCGGCCCCATCGCCGTCGACCGCGGCGGCGGCAGCGAGTGCAGTTCCCTCTGACGTTCCGTCGACAGCGGAGAGCCCTTCGCCCAGCACCGCTGCCCCGGATGAACCAAGCTCCCCTCTACCGTCCGCAACAGGCAGCCCCGCCGCAGCCAGCCCCAGCGCGGGGTCGGAGGCGCCCTCCCCCATCGACACTGCCTCGCCAGTCGCCTCTGCATCCGTGTCGCCATCGCCGTTGACTGCAACGCCGTCGCCGGCAGACGCCTCTGTCGCCCCGTCGCCAAGCGAAAGTGGTTCAGCTGCCGCATCCGCAGCTGCTAGCGGAGCCGCGGACAGCAGCGTCGTGTCATCGCCATCGCCGTCGGCTGCGACCTCCACTGAACCCACCCCCAGCGCAGCGAGCTCGCCTGCTTCTAGCGCAGCGAGCTCGCCTGCTTCTAGCGCAGGCGTGAGCCCGCCAGGGACGGTTGCAGCGTCGGCTGCGGCGTCGGCCGCAGCGTCGGCATCTGAGACGCCAGCTGCCGCGGCGTCGCCGAGTGAGACACCGGCGTCTGCGTCTGAATCGCCTGCGGTTGCTGCACCTTCGCCAGGCGTGACGCCCGCCGGAACTCCAGCCGGGACGCCTGCCGCAACCCCGGCGGAGACGCCGGCTCCGTTGAGTGCTGCCTCAGTGAGCCCGTCGCCGCAGGCGAGTCCAGCGGCATCGGCTGCCAGCTCGCCTGCTGGGTGAGACGCAGGGCTGCCGAACGATCAGCAGCCCCCCGCGGCCGCGCATGAGGAAGGTGCCGCCCTCCCACCTCTCCGCACGCCAGCACGGCGGACATCCAGCTGCACACGACATGTGGTGCGGGGCTGCCGGGGCCCATCCTCGTATCAACAGCATCGATGAGAGTGCCCCTTCCACCAGAGCTATGCAAGCCGTCGCCAGCGCGCCCCCCACCGCCCGGAGTTTGGCGACCGAGGAGCAGCAGCCAGCTGGACTGACCAGCGTTGCATACCCCGCGAGGGCCTGCCGAGGAAACTCGTACCGTGTAGCAGCGTCGGCAGCGAGTGCTGGGCAGCCTGGTACTTGCCACATTGTGATCACAGGCAGCCTTGCGCTGACAGAGCTCGCGAACGCCACGCATAGCCCGCGGTGGACAGCCCGCACATTGAGTATCCGGCCTGCATGCATGCAGCAGCCAGCTTCGTGTATGAGTGTGCACGTCGGTGGGCCTGCCGCGCTCGCTGCAGCCTTCCATGAGAGGGTAACCAGGCTTGTGTACCACGGAGGAGGCAGCTGCCACGTTTGCGCGCGCGTGCCCGGGCCGTCAGCGGAAAGTGATGCGGATGCTTGCGGACTGCTAGAATGGCGGCGAGAGGCTCTTGCGCCACCGGCCGTCCTCCGCGCCGTGCAGCGGCTCACATTGAGCGTCCGCTGTTGCACGTCGTGTCGCCGTGGTGAGAGAACTCTGGGCATCAGCCCGCTGCAAACCTGTGTGGCCGCTGTTGAAAGCGTGAGTCGAGGGATCACAGCCCGGCTGCCCCCGCGCCCCCGCTGCCTGCGAGCCCCTTCTGCGTTTGTAGGTCGTCGGGCATGGGCGCTGCCTTCGGGAACCAGCGCTCGTCGACGCTCTTTTTCGCCATTTGAATTGCGGGCGTAACCCACGTACCACCTGCGCACAGCGACGACGAATATGCGCAAATACACAGCATAGGTGCGAGTGGCTCCAGACTCGAAACTGTGCGGAGCCGTCGACCTCACAGCCAGCGCCGGCGTCGTGACCCGCTGTGCCGAGGGCAGCCGCCAACGTCACACTCACATGAGCACTGGTTCCCGGTCCACTTGAGCACGCCCACCCGTGAGCCGCACTTCGGGCAATTCAACTTGCCCTCCACGTCTGCGGCCGCATCCTGCACGCCGGGCACGATCGAGTGGTCGGTGCTGTCACCAATGCCATGCCACGATTCCGCGGATGGCGCACCGACTGGTGATCCCGCACCTTCATCCACTGAACGGGCTCCTCCAAGAAAAAGGATGTGCACTCCTGCTCGTGCTCCGTGGATCTACTCTTCTCCCGCTCCTTGACTGTCCGGTGGTGGCTGAATGTGTGCTTACTGGCGGCATGACTGCCGATTTGTTCGGGTCGAAACAGCGGCAGGCGGCACTTGCGGCAGCAGTACACCATGTCGTGCGTCTCCGCCGTGGGGACTGCGAGGAACGTTGTGCTGGCTGCTGGCAGGGCGACCGAGCCTGTGGGCTCTCCCACCGCGGCAGCTGCGGTGAGCGCAGCGGTCTCTGCAGCCACGGCGGCTGGTGGCCCAGCGTCGGTCATGGCGAACGGGCGTGCGCGGCGGAAAAATCAGCGATACCCACGAGATTGGGCAGTGTGAGTGAGGTTTCCTCCAGACACGCCTTTTCAAGCGAGGGTCGCGTCCCTTCTCCGGAAACCCGCGCGACCCAAAAAGCTGTCGAATGAAGCGCTGCGACAATCATTCAAACGCGAGAAGCGTCACCTCATCCCCGTTCCCCTTTGTTGCAAGCTCAAGAACATGAGCGCGCAAGTTTTGGTCCGGCGCGCGGTGAAATCCCCTCACCGCGTTCGAAGGATTACGGCTTTCCGACCTGCTTTTCGCCGAAAGTTTTCGGCCCAAACCGCCGGCGAATCGGCCGGGCTGAATCCGGCTGACAGTGACCCAATCGGCAGCACTGCAGTCACTGTGCAGCAGATCCCTCACGAGGTTACGCAAGGGCAGCCCGCCGTGTCATTCGCTAAGCTAGTAGCGAATTGCTCGGCCCAGCCGCGGCGGGCTGAGCCGCCAGCGGCGGCAACTTGTTGAACAGTTGGGCAACTTGAAGTTGAAGAGGCCACTTGCAAGCTGCGCAGTGATCTGGTTGGTACTACAGGTAGACTTGGCAGCCATCGGAAGACGACTCCGATCGCGGCACTCAGTCCGACGAGTCACAGCCTGAGGCTGTGGCATTCATCATGATGATCTAGTGAGACTGTGGAGCTGTGGCAGCCGCTGCGTAGGGCCGAGGGCGCTGCAATTTGCAATATGAAGACGTAAGGCCGCTATCCAACTGCGTGGCATCATGATACGCGGGCCGCACTGGCCCGGCCGCCGCAGCGACCCACCGGCTGGCGGCCCGGGGGAAATCCATCTCAGCCTGAGGCTGAGGAGGGAAGTTCCGAATGAGTCAACAAATAAGTTCAGGACCTCCGAGTCGGCCGCGAAGTTCGCGGCGCGAACTCCGCTGGGGCTGTCTCCGAGCCGGGCCCGGCCGTGGTCGGTCTCCTCAACGTTGCCAAAAACGCAAAAAATGGACCAGTCAGGAATTGAACCTGAGACCTCATGAATGCAAATCATGCGCGCTACCAACTGCGCCACTGGCCGTTTTTTATTATCTGACGGAATTTTTTTACCGAAAGTGTGATGTGGGAAAATCGCCGATACGAAAAACAGTTTTCGCATTTGTAGAAGACCAAAATTGTGATGACGTTTTTCCATGCCATGGGGAATTGGACTCTCAACTTGATTCTCAAGTCGTCCAACCTCTGCAGAGCATTGCCGGACAGCAGGCTGCTGCTCTTTTCCTCTTGCGTCATGCTCCCATTAGTACGGCGCTCGATCGTCACGGCTGTGTCCCGCGCGCGCTCCGCCGGCACGCCACGAACGCCGTCGGCACAAATGG
>Ga0208629_100266_pt1 | contig 25805 bp, 15 predicted proteins | sample LakWasMet19_HOW5_2_FD_183865 | JGI IMG/M metagenome (GOLD analysis project Ga0208629, IMG submission 183865) | Freshwater sediment methanotrophic microbial communities from Lake Washington under simulated oxygen tension - Sediment Metagenome... | ecosystem: Environmental > Aquatic > Freshwater >... | reverse complement strand
TGCTCGACAGCGGACGGCAGCAGCAGCAGCAGCAGCGTCCTCCTCGTGGCTGACGCGAGGCGCGGACTCGACATGGCGATTGACGGCGTTGCTGACGATGACGCCTCCGCTGCTGCTGCCAGCGTGTCCCCTCTCCGATGACGCTTACCAAGCTGCGTGGAACACCCCCATATGCATGCGGCTGCACACGAACATCTCGAGTGAGCTCGGGCACCTGGTCGAGATTTCGGCGCCATTGTGCAAGCACGGTCACTGTTGTGAACAACCCCCTGCCTCCCGCGCCTGCCACCTGTGCATTGAGATTTCGGCGCCATTGTGCAAGCACACGTGGGCAGCGCGCTGCGTTCGAATGCGCGTCGTCCGAGACCTCGAGCTCGTTGGCACGGGCCGGCGGATGCGAAAGGCGTGTCGAGACCCAGTGAGGATGCTGCATCGATCGGTCGTCAGTTACTAATGACACAACTGGGCTTCGAGATACTCATCGGAGCGCATCGCTCGATCGACGCCCCAAGCGTCCAACACCGGGCCTAGGAAGAGCCGTGACAAGCAGCACGTGTCTCTTCAAGAGCGGGAAACGAGTTGCTCTGGTCAAACAAACGCTTTCTACGTGTGATGCGCGGATGCACCCAGCGCCAACCGCTAGGCCCGCACCGCGGCACGGTTGCGTTCGCATTTACGTCGCTGGCGCTGCGCGAAAAGTACTGCATACCAAAGCCCGCTGGCGCTCGATGTAGGTCGACCGGACGCGGGAGTTATCGCGTTTGCCGGATTCCGCCCACCAGAAAGCGTGGCTCCCACGCTTGCATGCCACGCCGCATCCCAGCAAGCGCGCGGCGCAGTGGCTACGTGACACGAGCACGGCCCATGCCTCAAACCATCAATCCCAGTTCCCATCCCGCACAGATGCCGGGATCTGCTCCAGGCGGCCGCGTGCTGTCTCGGCTGCCAAAGCTGCCGTCAGCTGCTCTCGGGCAAGCTGCAGCGCCGTGCGCGGCTGCGATCCAGCGATCGGCGACAGCTCCCAGCTGCTCTCGGCTAGCACGCTGCGCAGCTCCTCTGATGCCCCGAGCGATGCTGAGTCGCGCAGCCTCGCAGCCTCGCTCGACGGTCCGCCGTTGCCGGCCACGCCAACAACCGGCACCACGAGAGCCGAGCGTGGCGCGGGTGCACAGGTGGAGCGGTCCGCTGCAACGACGCAGCTGCCGAACAGCCGCTCCGTGATCCTCATCGTCTCGGCCTTGTCCAGGTGGTAGTTGGCGTGAACCAGGACGGGGCACAGGGCGTCATCGCCCTTGTACAGCTTCTCGTAGTGGTGGAGCGCCACCTTGCTGTTGGGGAAGCGCAGCAGATCCATCACGCGCACGCGAGGGAAGCGGCCACCCACGGCTGTCGCTGTCTTGTAGCGCTGCAGCCAAGCCAGCTTATCTGCGGCAGCGGCAGAAACAGGCTGCGGGAAAGCGGTATCCTGGGAGCTCGACTGCGCCGGCAGCCCGATTTGGTCGAGGCTGCGCCCCCAGGAGTTGAGAGGGGTCCGGGGGCGCCACAACTCGTCATTGAAGGCCGCCTGCAGACGTGAGGGGGAGTTAAACAGGAGTACGCGAGCACGTGGATAGGGTGCAGATCAAGCCATGATTCCAACGCGAGATTGAAGCGCTGTGCCGAGTCACCGTTGCCGCAACCCCTGCCAGCACCGCACCTGATCCCACAGGTTCTCAACGGCGAGCCTGTCCGCGATCGCTCGCATCACGGCAACCGTGGCGGGTGACGCCCGCGTGTAGAAGAAGCCGGCGTTGAGGAAGTACACCTGCTGCTTCCACGGGGGAAAGAGCGGCGGCTCGTTGACCATCTCGAAGTAGCCGTACGACTGCGCCACGTCCCCTCCGTCGGTCTGGGCCTCCACGTCCGCGTCCCGGTGCAGGAAGCAGAAGGGGTTGTCAAAGAAGTAGATGTCGGTGTCGGAGAGCAGCACATTAGCGCCAGCGTCCAGCATCTCTGCGATCAGCGAGTATTTCATCGCGCTGATCACTGCAGGGCTCAAAGACGACACGACTCGGCGAGGTGTGGAGAGAGCTGTCGAACATCACTCGACGTGGTCAGCTGTTTGGCCGCGAACATGCAGTGCCGACGCACCCTCTCGTGGATGCCGGCTGCCCGCCCACACGTAGTTGGTTCTCGGGCGGAAGACACAGGTCACATTCTCGGTCTCACAGAAGCCCCCGGGGGCCAGGAGTTCTTCGTCCAGCGCAATAAGCAACAACTGCCGAGCGATGCCCACGCGGCGCAGTCGCGCAATGAAGTCAGAGGTCTGACGCAGCACTGCGCCCGCGGTGCTCACAGCGGCGATGAGCTCGCGTTGTCGCAAGGGGTCTCGAGCTGCAACCGCGAGCGCCAACTGCTGCAACTGCGTCAACGGAGGCTCGCGGGCGAGCTCAACGGGCGGCTGCTGTTGCTCGGACCTCGCCCGCAGCGGAAGCTGTGGCGGGACATTGTGCAGTTCGTTGGCCCCTGGCCGCAGTAAAAGCTCTGGCTGAACTGTACGGAGCAGATCATTGGAGCCCAACATAGCGCCAAGGAGGATGCCGCTCAAGAGCCACGCCCCTGAGCAAGCGCGGCGGCCGAGCCACGAGCTTCCAGCGGGGTGCCATCGGGTCATTTCGCGAATCGGGGTGCGACGGCAAGGTTGGGGTAAACTCTGCTTCGAGAGCCTCAAGTCGAGGCCCGAGCCGGGCCACTAGAAAACGAGGTGCTGCGGCGGCGCGAGGTGAGCGTGTGTCTTGCAGCTTTGAGGCGCAATTCTGCGACCCTCGGTCACCCAATGATCCCGATCCCCGATCCCCAAACTAACACAACAACATCGTCGCGCACGCGTCTGTGATTACAGCCGCAAGAGGACACGAAGCCGCATTGGTAATATCCGAGGCGTGCTGGCCGCTCTGCGGCCGTTCTTGTGCACGATGTGCAGGCGTCGCCACACCGGCCTGTGGTTTTTGATCGGTGGCCTCCTTGCGATCTTTGCTGTTGTGGTCGTCGCGATCGGGGTTCGGCGACGTGGCTCGGATGAGGCCTCAAACGGGCTTGCGCCGTTTGCTTCCGACCAAACTTCTCCCACAGATGAGGCCTATGGAGGAGTGGCCCTCAGCGGCTGCACAAACGCGCTGGGGACGACCCTGCAGCAATACCCCTCTTTGCTCCAACCCACACCGAGTGCGGCGGTAGGCGGCACGGTGTCTAGCGACGTGAGATGCGGCCTTGTGGGTCCAATCGTGAAGGTGCTGCTCGATGCCAACGCCGCTTCCATCTTCGCGGCCTCGCCACCTGCCGGCAGCTCCTACGCCTTCACACTCGCCCGCAACGAGTACGAATCGATCCAAGTGATATGCCGCTCTGCCTCTACACGCGTGACTGGCGTGTCCTTGTCTGTCGTATTGTCGACTGAGGCCCGAGCTGCGGGGATTGTGCAACTGCCGCACAGCACAAGGAATTACGTCGTGACGACGGTGAGCGATTGCAGCGGTGCGCATGGCAGCACGCCGGACATCCTGGTACCCTTCGTGGATCCATGGTACAACCAAACTCGGCTTCGACACGCCGTGCTCCCAGTAGGAGAGGCTGTGGGTTGGTGGCTGGACGTTTTTGCCCCTCCCTCCGCTCCTGCCGCATCCTACACCGGGATTGTTACGGTGGCGGCTACGGGACTCAGGAGTCCGATCACTCTGCCCTTTACTTTTCGCGTGCGCAATCTGACGCTGCCCGACGTGTCTCCTTACGCGAGCGCTTTCCTGTACTGGGGCGCACCTGGATCGTCGTCTTCCTGGGACATGCGCGCGACCATGGAGTTAGGGCTGATGCATCGCATCTCCACGCCGTCGATGCTGCGTTGGAGTAGCGAGATGACGGACCCCCCGCAGTGGACGTCTTTTGCGGCAAACTGGGGCAAGTACGTGCTCGGTGGCGCGATGCCCTTCGGCCTCGCCAACACCAGCTTGACTGCTCTTGCGATGACGATGGGGTATTGCATCACGTACTCTGCGGCAAGCTGCACCGCCGCCAGCCACGCGAAGACCTCCGCAGTGTGGGGCAACATCTACGACTGGTTCAAAGCTCATGGTGTAGCGCACCTACTCTTTGACTATACGTACGACGAGCCTCAAGACGAGGTCGCCTGGACAGAGCTGCGCACGCGAGCAGGCATTGTGCGCCGCGCCGCGTCCGGGCTGCGGCCCATGTGTACTACTTCGCTCTCCAACGGCCGCGCGCACGGGGTGGGCGACCTGGTTCAACTGTGGGCGCCTATCATCAACGAGCTCTCTGTAACCCGCTGCGGATCTACCCGCAATACCTATGCCACTGCCAACATCAGCGCCCGCAATGTGTGGGCATATCAGAGCTGCAGCAGCCACGGCTGCGGGGCAGGCGGGTGCACCGACCCTGCCGCCGGCGGTGGGGCGACCCCGCTGCGCGGCACCCAGGGCTGGTGGCCCTCCTATATGATAGACTTCTCCATGGTGCGAAACCGCATCTACCCGTGGGTCACCTGGCTGTACGGCCTGGGCGGCGAGCTCTACTGGTCGCTCTCCTACGCCTCTGCAATGGGCAGAGATGAATGGACGGACCAGTTCGTCGCTGGTGGCAACGGGGACGGCACACTCACATACCGCGGCACCGCCGTCAAGATCGGGGGAATGTCAGAGGTGCCCCTCGCGTCCGTGCGCCTGAAAGCCATCCGGGACGGCCAAGAGGATCTAATGTACCTCGCTCTGGCAGAGGCGCGCGTGGGCCGTGCTGAGGTCGAAGCCATCATTTCTGGGCTGATAACGAGCGCCAACTCCTGGGCTGACGACGCTGCCACTATGGCCGTGACACGCGAGGCGATTGGCGACCTTGCGGAATTCGGCGTGTTGGCAACGCCGATGCGGGTGAAAGACCCAACCGGACGAGGCGGTGTCTAACTCGCCGTTAACTCATCCGCCAGCTCGTGCACTGTGCCGCTCCGATGTCAGCCTCCGCGCCAGGTGTGAGTGGCTTCCACTGCTGGCTGCGCTATAATTTCCGGTGGCCTCAGAAACCTGACACCCAACACGCTCCTGTCCTCCCTGAGAAGTTGCACGGAGCAGCCGCGTTGCGGCTGTTTCTTTTGCTGCTGCGTGCACGGCTCCCACGCGATGCATCATTCGCAAGCCCTGCAGGCGCTCCTCTGCACCCGGCGCGCCCAGGACCATGAATCCTGATATTGGACTCTTCTCCCTCACACACAGTTGAGGTTGCTGTGCGGGGTGCCATCTGCCGTCGATCCGTATCTTCGCTGGTCTTCCGCGCTGCAAGACCGTATCAGCTCGTGTGTGGGGCTCACACCTCTGTTGTTGGTCGCTCGGCCGACCGTCCAGGAGTATTGCCCGGCGGGCCGCTGTTGGCCGTTGTACCCTTTTCGTCGGACGGGTTGTCCCCCTCTGCCGCCTCCAGCGTTGTCGGGCAGCAGCGCTCGCTCCCGCTCCCCGTTGTTGAAAAGGCAGAACCCTTCCGGCCGCGGCCGCGGTGTTGACTCTATTGCAACGTGTCAGCGTGCGCGTGAAAACTCCGAGTCACGTGAACGGCTCATCTGCATGGATCTTATTGCAGTTGAGTCGACGTCTTAGCATTGATCCAACATGTTTTTGTAGGTTTGCACATGAACGTTATCCACTCGTGGACGTGACGCATACCTCGTGTACCATGGCCAGGTACGCAGCACAGCCGGTGAGCTCATGATAGCCAAACGCTAGCTAGCGATAGCGCTTCGCGTACGCACTTGTCAAGCGTGAGTGGGCACGCATATGGCACGCTCGCAGCAATGGGCTCACACGCACAATTCAAGCCGGGCGGAATATTGATTGAGACGACGATGGCGAGGCAACTCGACATCGGTGGAACCAGACATCTACATCGAACACGACTCGCGAGTCACCATAGCCAGAAGCAACAGAGCGCCTGCGAGCCCGCCTCTGACTCGCCAGGGCGCTCGCCTCTTCGCTGTAAATCCGAGCGATCGTGAGATGGCTCCAGTGGGACTGATGTGGAAAAAATTTGAAGGCTGCGGCTGTGGGTGTGAGTCCGGCGGTCAACGCAGCCTCATGCTCCGCACATGACAGCTTCGGACAGGCACCCGCCGGCCGGGACGCGTGAGTTGCAGGGGGGCGCACCCGCCTACAGCGTGCCGAGCGTCTCGCAGAGGTAGGGCGGCAAGTGCGCGTGCACGACCCTGTCTGGGATCTTGGACACGCGCGCCACGTGCTGCACCAGGATCAGGAGCAGCACCGCCTCCGTGGGCACGGCGGATGGCTTCGCCGCGGCGCCGACAGCCGCGTGGACGCTCGAGCGCACGAACTGCCCCATGTACGAAAGCCAGTCGTGCGTGACGCTGGGGTGCACCTGTTTGAGCAGCGTGGCGATGCCCGCCACCAGCGGCGCGCCGTCCACCGGCTCGCCCGTCTTGCGCCGGATCAGTGTGCCGAAATCCCGGTCAAACACGAAGCGGGAGATGACGCTGACGGAGAAGAGGGTGAGCCACAGGCCCAGGAACGGCTGCGGCTCGCTCGTGACGTAGATCTTGGTGAGCGGCTCGTTGATGCCCGCAGCGTCGCAGTACGTGCTGACAGACGGCAGCAGGCCGTCGTCAGCCCCCGGCATCGGGTGCGCGTCCGCCGCGTGGTAGTGCCGCCTGATGTCGACCAGCAGCGAGTCGTTGATCGCCTCCAGCGCGCCGCACAGCAGGTTGGACTCGAGGCGGCAGGAGAAGCGCAGCTCGTGCGCGATGGCGCGCCGCAGCAGCTGCGCTTGGCCCACGTTGAGCAGGGCCTCGAGGAGGGCGTCCATGGGCTTGGCCACGCGCCGCAGCAGGGTTGTGAAGAGCTTGAGCATGGCGGGCGAGATGGCGGAGACGGGCTGCAGCTCCTCAGTCACCTTGAGCAGCACGTCCCCAAGGCCCGCCTTCAGCTCACTGGCGTACGAGCGGCCCACGCGCAGCAGCTCCCGCTCGATCGAGAAGCCGAGCAGGCGGTCGACGCCCGTCATGCCAGGCACGCCCACCGCCCCGTTGAGCAGCGAGAAGAGGCCGAGGCCCGCCAGCTCGCGCCCCGTGGCGTCGTGCCACGCGCCGCCGAGGTTGCCCGGCCCGTAGATCGCGCGGCGCGGGTCCGTCAGGTTCACCAGCGCGTCCACCAGCCGCCCCATGAAGGTCACTGCGCCGGAGGTGTCGCCGACCGGCGGTTTGAGGTACAGGGGCACGGGGATGGCTGCGGACTGGTACTTGGAGGCGTCGGGCAGGATGCGGCGGCGCAGGAACTTGTTGCACTCCTGCTCCGTGTTGAAGCTCACGATGCGCGTGAACTCCTCCTGCCACATCTTGAGGCCGTAGATGCCGATGTAGTCCTGCACGTACTCGAACGACTTGCGGAAGCCCGTCAGCACCTCGCGCAGTGTGGCCAGCTGCCCCTCCAGCCCCACCCGCGGGTCCTTGCCGCGCCCGACGCGCGTGTCGAACACGAGCGTAGCGTGCAGCGCGCGCGAGATCTGGTCCACCAGGTGCTTGCGGATGCCATCGTTCAGGATCTCGCGCGGGTCCACCTTGGTCACGCCCAGCAGCGTCTTCTTCATCGCCAGCACGCCCTCCGTGAACACCGAGATCTGGTGCGTGCGGCGAGCGAGGTCGTGGCGCGCGTCCATCTGCGACAGCTCGCGCAGGTGCGACAGCTCGAAGCGGATGGGCACGGGGGCCATCTCGCGCGTCTGCAGCTTGATGACGCCCTCCAGCGTGCTGAACACGATGACGGGGATCACCTCCATCACGCGGCGCAGGAAGGCGACCAGCTCGCCCGAGTAGTACTGCGCCACACTCTCCTCGTCGCGGCTGCTGGCCTGCGTGATGCGCACGAGCGGCACGTTCAGCACGGAGGTGAGCTTGAGGAAGAGGGCGCGCAGCACCGCCACGGACTGCGGGTCCCCACGGATGCGGTCGTGCATGTCGCCCACGTAGTCCCGGATGAGCTCCCAGGCGAAGGACATGTCGGAGATGGTCTCGATGTCCGCCTGCACGATCTCCGTCACGTTGACGGTGCGCACCATCTCGACGAGGGAGGCGCGCGCCAGGCCGAGGAACTCCTTGATGTTGGCGGAGGCGTCGATGGCGTCGAACTGAGTCACCTCCTCCAGGCCCTTGATGAGCTGCCGGATCTTGCGCCCCGCCATGATGGCGTCCCCGTAGTCCAGGCCTCGCACCTCGCCCGCCAGGTTCGTGAACCATGTCATCAAGTCCTCGTCGCGCTCCACACGGGTGAGGGCACGGCTGCCCGAGAAGTAGTCCGACAGCTCCAGCAGCATCGCCTCCGTCTCAACGCGGTCCGCCGCCCACTTGTCCGCCTTGCCGCGCAGCAGGTGCCGGACGTGCGCCTTAATCCGCAGCTCCAGCAGCGCGGTGCGTAGCATCGCATCAAGCAAGATGGCGGAGCTAGCGAAGGCGGGGGGCGCGAGCAGCATCTCGCGAAACCGTCGGTGCTCCGTGCGCCGGTGCAGCAGCGCCCAGCGCAGCGAGGTGTTGGCCTTGCGCAGGCAGTCCAGGATGGCGGTTAGGTTGTCCACCACGTACACCTCTGTCAGCACGCCCTCCGTGAGGTAGTGGTTCAGCTGCTTGTCCACCTCCAGCAGCCCCGCGCGGTGCTTGTCGATCAGGGCCCGAACCGCCTCCGGCTTGATGGCGTCCATCGCGAGGGCCTCTCGTGCCGCCTTGTATCTGTCCCACTCCACCGTCAGGTCCACGAGGGTGCCCATGTACACTGGCACCTGCGCAGCGGAGAGGGTGGATGTGCGGGCAGGCGGGAGGCATACACTTGGGTCGAGAGGCAGGCGAGATAGCAGGTAGGCGGGCAGGCGGCGGGCATGACTGCACGACAGGTCTCGGACGGTAGCACGCCCTCACCAGCACCCGACCCCCGACCCCCGACACACCGCGATCGCCCACGCATGCACCCCGCAGCCCCTCCTTGCACGACACCCGCCGCCGACGCACCACCCAGTTGTCGCTGAAGTGCTTGTCCACGATCTCTCGCATCTCTTTCTTCTCGTCCGCCAGCGTCTTGGGGCTGAAGTACAGGATCACATACAGCAGGGACGCCTGCTGCGCGAGGGCGAAGGACTGGTGGTCAGGCAGCGGGTACACGCGTAGCTGGTTGTACACGTCGTCCGTGCGCAGGCGCGCGAGGATCATGCTGATGACTTCCTTGGGGATGGAGAAGCGTCGGAAGTACTCCTCCGGGTAGCCGACCGGCCGCTTGCTCGGCGGCTCGCCCGGGCGGAAGCCGGTGTCGCGGCACAGCTTCGCGAGCTCCTCGATGGGCACCGCCGGGCTCTCGCCCTTGTGCCGGTAGTGCGCGACGATGAGGCGCTCGCGGATCGGGCCCGGGGCCTTCATGTCCATCATCAGCAGCATGACGCCCCACAGGTACAGTGCCTCGCACATCAGCTGCTTGCCGTCCGAGTCCCGCAAGATGTCCGCCACCGTGTGCTGGATGTAGAACCCGTCAATCAGGTCGGTCAGATACCGGTTGTAGTCCACGATGTATTTGAACACGTTCTCGAACAGTGCGTAAAACCGAGCAAGCACCTCCTCGTGGCTCGCGAAGAACTCGTCGTCCACGTCGCCGAGCTCCACACTCGTGTTGATCTGCTTGTCAAACATCTCCGGCGTCTTGAGGTATCGAAAGTCAAACAGCACGGGAGCGTACTTGGCCGCGAGCGGGTTCTCGTCCGACGGCAGCATGACAGTGGGAATGTGCTGGCACAAGCGCTGCATCTCTGCAATGATCGAGTTGCCTCGCGCCACCAGGCGAAGGAGCGTCTGCCCGCAGATGTTTCCATCTGCGAGAAACTCCAGCATGGCCGCTCCGCCGGCTCCGCTCATGATGACTGAGCTGCCTGAGCGGCAGGGAAGGTGCGATGTACTCGAGAGGCCGGAGTCGCACAGTACACGTGTGTTAAATATGCGGCGTGTGCCCAGGACTCCCCGTCTCTCACCCTTCCGGCCCAGCAGGTGCCGTCGAATCTGTGAACGTTTCGGGACGCACGGAGGTGCGAAGAATTTGGTTTGCCTTGTGCAGCGCGCTTGCGCCATGATATTGTCAACGGTAAATTTCTTTGACATGCGTCCTAGCACTGCTTTCGTCAACACATGCCTCTCGTATTTCCTTTGCTGGCGGCGCGCTACGGCGCGATGCCACAAAACATGGTCGCGCCAGCTGAGACGCCCAAGCGCAAACTTGCGCTAGCCGACGGATCTCACGAGCCATGGACCCCTCCGCCGTCCTTCAGCACCGATCCGCCATTCCTCTTGTACGATGTCGGGTATGCTGCATCGGCCTATTTGGTGTTGGCCGTTTTCTGCCACGTTGTTGAAGTTTGTGGGTGGCTGCACCCCGACGGGCTGTTGCACGTGGTCGGCCATGTTGTGCCGATTGTCGGGTGCCTGGTAGTGTTATGGGCCTGTCGAACGCTCGAGCCCACCTCGTACACCCGGCTGCTTGAGTCGGAGGCGCTCCTTCTCAGCACCGTGCGTGGTGATGTGCGGCATCAGTGGAATAGATTCAGAACGCGGCATGCCGAGTGGCACATCCACTCGCTGGTGCTCAAGGCCAGTCCACCAACGACGGGCGACGACAGCCCCGCAGGCAACGGCGGCGACAGGCCGGCCGTGGTGTTGCTGCACGGTCATAGCGCGGGTGCCGCTCACTGGGAGGCGGTGTTTGACCGCCTGTCCGCTCTCGGCGACTTCCACGTGCTGGACATGCCGGGCTGGGGCCGGTCGCCGTGCCCGCCGGAGCTCGCCCACGAGCTGCGCCCCGAGCGGATCACAGATCTGCACGCGGAGATGGTGCAGGGCTGGCTTGACGCGAACGGCCTGAAGCGGGTCGTGGTCATCGGGCACTCCTTCGGCGGCTTCCACGCGGTGCAGTTCGCGTGGCGGCACCCGTCGTACGTCAGTCAGCTGATCCTGGCAGCGCCTGCCGGCCTCACACCGATGATGCCAGACAGCGGCCTGATCTGGGGCATCCTCTTCCGCTACATGCCGCCGCAGCGAATTGCGCGGCTCACAGGGCGGCTGGGCTATTTCGTCTACAAGACGCTCGCGCTGGCTCTCATCCCTGAGGACCCGCGGTTTCCCGACTTTTATTACCAACTCGCGGCGCAGACGGCGAGCACAGGGGCCGGCGACACGGTTGCCGCACGATTCCTGCAGCTGACTCCCGCGGGGCGGTTCTGGTGGCGGCGGCCGTGCCTCACGAAGCTTCTGTCCCTCAGCATGCCCGTGTCCATCATCTGGGGGCAGAAGGACGACCTGTTGCCGCCCATCCTCGCGCCGCTGCTGCACCGCATCCGCCCGCACACGGACACGTACCTGATCAAGGGGGCGCTGCACAACCCAGCCCACAACAACCCGCACGCCTTCTGCGACGCGATCGCCGACGCCATCGTCAAGCACCAGAGCGGCGGCGTGCGCCGGGCGCTGTCTGTGCATCCAGACGACGCAGCCAAGTGCCGCGATGGCGATGCAGACCAGCTGCTGGACCCCCTTTGTCCCGCGAGCCGCACCTCTGCAGTCGCGGACATCTCGGCCCCCCTGCTCGCTTCAGCTTCGCCTGCGCTGCACGTCGACAGGCTGCGCTGCGCTGCGTCTGACAGCGGAGAGCCCGGGCAGCACGCGACGCACGCGGCGTCAGCAGCAGCTAGGAGCGCAGGGGACGAAGCTGCGGCTGCTGACGGTCGTGTCAAGCCCGCGGGATGCGACTCAGCGCCATTGTCTCCTGCAGCGTCCGACAGCCCCACTGAGAGCAGCAGACTCGGTGCTGAAGCGCGCGTGTCCACCGGCGCAGAGCACTTTGCTCGCAGGGTCGGTTTGTTGGCGCCCGCGACCCCGAGCTCGTTCGAGCGGGTGCGGCGGGCGTCAGCGGCCACGCAGGCGGAGCTGTGCATCGAAGGAAGCACGTGCAGTGCAGCCCCCGCCCCCGCTGGTGGTGCTGCTGGGCTGAGCTGCGCCCCGCGCCAGCAGTCCGCCGCCGCGCACAGCGGGGGCGACGGGGTGGAGGGTCAGGTCGGGTTCGGGCGGGGCTTCTGCCACGGCTGCTTCCGCGCGGTGGCACTGCACAAGTCGTACTGGCGCTGCGCGTGCGCGGCGTGGTCCTTCAACGCGTACGTGGACACGGTGCAGACCAAGTTGCACTTCGCGGCGCTCGTCGCCTTCCTAGACGAGCTGTATATCTACGGCACCTTCGACGCACGCACGAGCGAGCACCTGGTGCTGGTGCTCGCCACGCGCTCGCCGCTGCCGCCCGCCGCCTCCTCGGGAGCGGGTGCGGAGGCCCACTCTCCAGCGGCTGCGTGCCAAGGCGTGCCTGCAGTTGCAGCGGCACCCGGGCCTGCCCGGGCAGAGCTGCGGCTCCGCCGAACGCGCGGCACCGCGCAGCTCGCGGGCGAGAAGCGACCGGTGTTCCCGCCGGCCCCTGCCCCATTCGTGCGAGGCGACGCCCTCCTCCTCGACTAGCAGCGCGGCTGACGACTTTGCCGCGCGCGCTTCAGCGGCAGGGCCTGTGCAGTCTTCAAGCTATGACGCACAACGAATGTTGGCGTGCGCGAATCTGTGCCCGGCAACACCGAGCTGTGACATGGCTTTGCGGCATCCTCCTGCGCATGCTTCGGCTAAGTGTTCGAGGTATTCGTCGGAATCGACCGATATCGAGCTTCTGCATATCTCAGCGATTGAGCTGATTCGCGATTGATCACACATGCGTGCACTCCTCTAAAAATACACGGCTGCAGACCGTATCAACCGGACCCAGCTGCGGGAGTTGCCTGATTCCGTGGCCGGCGAGGCCTCGACCTCCTAGGAAATATTTGTTCCACGGGGGGAACTCCGCCTTCGTTTTTCGAAATATCACTATGTTCCCGCCGTACAGCAGAAAAATGATGATGATACTATGTGCATGGACCGTCACGCGGCGTTCCCACCGCGACATCTTGGGCAATGCGAGTTAACTCGATTTACGACAAGTGAGCAGTGCTGACTAAGCACACGTGTATGCTGCCGCAAGCGAGACGGGCAGCACTTTGACGCACGTCAGCACAGTGCTGAGTGGCGGAGACAGAGATCACGCGTCACCTAACCGAACATCTCAGTAGCTGAGGATAGGATCTGGCGTAAAACACATCCGGGAGCTGCTCAGTCCCTGGTAGCGTCATCAAACGCAACGTGCGCTGAGGGAGCGTACGCACATCAAGTGTGTCACGCCCAATCGCAGCTGCGGTCGCGGCCAAGGAAGACGAGCTGCAAGTCGTGCTGGAGCGCTGCAATCCACTTAGATTAGCCGCGTGAGCAGCGGGTGTGGTCGCCAACAGGTGGCCGGTTCGCCAGGCTAAGCAAAACCCCGCTTGATGGGGACATTACGTCTGGCGAGGCGGCCCGGGGGTGGCGGCGAGTTTGCCAGTGGACGCTCTGGCTGTCAGCGCTCGCGTGACTGCCAGCATCGTCGTTGGACGGGAACTAACGCGCTGGAAGCAGGGGGCCAATAATGCGAAGCTGCAGTGAAGCAAATTCACAAAGGGGACGGGCGGGATTCCGCGTGACCAGTCATGTGAGTGTCGACTCCCAAACCCCAACGAGCTCAAGCCGCCAAGTATCTCATAGTGACGCCGTGCCGGCAGCAACTTGTTGAACGGGCCGCTGCAACGCCCCGGCGCGGACGAGTACAAAGGCAGTCCCAAATCACGGTCCGCGACCACCGCAACCATGATATCACGCGTGAGCGCATGGATGCTTCCATGAAACAAGTGGGGCCGTGTGTTCTGATCAATGTTCTCTTTGACGAATAGCGTGATCTTCGTTGCGTACGAATGTCGCGTAATGCTATCGATAGACGAACAGACGTTTCATAGCATGGCCTCATTGGAACAAGCCGTTGCCCTACCGCTCCGCTGTAGGGTGCTGTTATCAAAAGTTTGCTAAGCATGCTGGCAGCGGGCCAAATTTGTTGCCAAACCGTTCTGATTGCCGATAAGCGGCCATCTACCTGGCCCCGTTGTTGACTGATCGCAAGCTGCGCGGCGCTCGGGCGTTTCTCATTCCTAGCTTCACATTGGGAGTTTTTGTGCGCATGTGAAGCTACTCGTGTTAGCTGTAGTGCTTCACATCACGCACAATGGCGTCGAAAAGCCCGAACTGCGCGCTGGCGATCTTCTGCACCACCATCGTGGCGAGGTTGCTGTGGTATACTGAACAAAGTTGCGGCACCCAACATGCAATTGGTTTAGTGACACCAGCACCTGCAAGTCCGGCTTTGGGTCCGGGGTTGCGGGGGGCAGATGCGCTCACTCAGCCGCAGCCTGGGCACCAGGCACCGAGCCCCATGATGTTGCAAATCAAGGCCGCCCGCCCTCGCCTATATGCAGCGCTCTCTCTGTTGGCGGGTGCGTCGGTGTCCGACCTTCACGACGTCAACTTTGTCGTCCACGCAATCCGGACGGTTGGCCTCAATAAGGACAACCGGGACATCTACGGGGACGACAACCGCTTCATGGTCCAGGGGCAGGGCCTCTGGCAGGTGCCGGCGGAGTTTGCGTCCCTGATGGTGCTCTTCGGCGGCGTGAACATCACCACCTTCTTTGACATCGGGCCGCTGTACGGCTTCACGACCTCCCTGTTCGCTTGCTACCTGCGGCGCTCAACCCGGCTGCGCACGTGACAGCGGTGGATTTCTTCGTGGAGTGGAAGGATTCCGCGCTCTTCACCGCCGCGCTGCCGATCACCTACGTGGCGCCGAGCACAACGTGAGTGGCTCTCCGTAATGCTACACCCGAGTTTGCGCAGTGTGCGGCAGCCTTCGCGTAAGAGGATGGCTGCGCGGCCAGCACAGGCTTGCGCGCGTGAGGCCACACTGCGTGAGGCCACCCTTTGTGTGAGGCCACACTGCGTGAAGCCACACTGCCTGTGAGGACAGCGCCGGTTGCTTCGTGGTACCCCGTCACAAACTGCTTCTCGTCTCCTCTTGCCCTTACGCTCCTCCCTCTGCCCTTCCCCTCCCTCACGTGTCCGGCTTGCAGCGCTGCGCACAGGGCTGCGGCAGTGGATGCGGTCTTTATCGACGGCGACCATGAGTATGATTCAGTGAAAGCGGACTACCACAACGTGGGGCGGCACGCCAAGATCGTCGCCTTCCACGACTGCTTCGACACCTTCGTGGAGCAGCTGCACGGCGGTGTGCCTAAGTTCTGGCGCGAGCTGAAGGAACAGGTGCGGGGCGACCCTAATGTCAAGGTGTACGAGTTCCACATGCAGTCGCGCAACCAGCCGTACTTTGGCATCTGCGCGCTCGTGCGGCTGGACCTGGCCCCCGAGTTCGACGCTGCAGCGATGGCGCGCAGTCTCGCTTATGACTCCGCAGACCTGTACGCGCTGCCGTGAGCCCCTCACGAGCCCCCCCGACTTGATACGCGCTGCCGTGAGCCCACTGCGTGTCAGTCGACGGCGTCTGCCGATGGCACGGCCGGGTGGCCGAGTGAGGCCACCCCGCGCAGGCTTCCTCACTATAACCGGGCGTCTGTAACGCCAAGCTTGCCGCCTCTGCGACTTTATGGCTTGGCAACTCTGCTCCTCAGGGTGACACGGCTGGAGGTGCTGCCCGGCTGCCGAGGACCAACATCAAACAGCTTGTAGACCACCACCCATTGTAAATCTCACTTTTCGTCCGAAGTTTGACGCGGGAGCCTCACTCGCTCCTGGCTTCTGGGTCTTAATTTTTTTGCCGAGTGGACTGCTGCACTTCCACCGCAGCCGGCGACAGTTCTCAAATGCGCCCATTTTCAAACAAGTTGTGAACGCTGCGAATCCGAGCCGACCTCCTTGGCCATGCCCGGGCCCCGCGACTGCATTCGATCAACGCAGAGCCTCAGTTGCGGAATGTTCGAGTCGGCTGCGAGGCTCGCGAAATAAAACGTACGACCATGTGCATCGCCAGGAGATGCCACTCAGGTGACACGGGGCATCGCACACCAGCGGCCAACCGTTGGCCGCTGGTGTGACGCCGCGCGCAGCGATCATTTAATGAAGTTCAACGCACGGCAACATCGAGCGCTGCCAACGAAAATAAACCGCCGACGCACGCGCACGCGCACACGCAAACGCGGGCAGGGCTCGCGCCCGTGCCGCCGCCGCTAGCGTGACCCGGCCAGCGCCGCCTCCAGCGACGCGTTGTCCGTCTGCACCTGCCCGAGGTCGCGCAGCAGCTGCGCCATGTTGTTGCCGTCGTTGCGCGCGCCCAGCTGTTCGATGCGGTTGTCGAGCGTGCGCAGCTCGTTCTCGAAGTGGCCGAGCGCCGTCGTGGCGCTGATGAGGTGCTGGAAGAGCTCCTGCAGCGTCAGCAGCTGGCGCAGCACCTGCCGGTACGCCCCATCCTTCGCCTGCTCCACCGCCGCGCGCTCCATCGTCTCGCCCGCCACCGCGAGCGTGCGCTGCAGCTTGTCGGACCCCGCGTTGATCTCCAGCTGCACCGCCCGCACGTCGCGCACGATGCGGCCGATCTCCGCCTTCTGCTTGCGGATCTGGCGGATGATGTCCATGATGCGCCGCGTATAGTTGGGCCGCGTCGTGATGCCGCCCGCCGCCGACTCGCCGTCGCCGCCCGCCGCGTGCGCCGCCGACTCGCTGAGAGCCTCCTGCAGCTTGGCGTACTCTGCGGTCAGACGCTCGATCTCCGCCTCCTTGGACGCAGCGGAGGCGGCGAGGCCGCCGAGGGTGCCCCGCATGTCCGCGAGGGAGGCGCGCAGGCGCTCCGTCTCTCCGCTGCGCTTGGCGGAGCCCTCCAGCGCCTCGTGCACCGCGGTGACGAGGGGCAGCCGGTGCGCCTCCCACTCCTCAGCGAGCGCCAGCAGCCGGCTGCCCGACTCTGCGATCTCAGCCGTCATGGACGCGATGTGCCGCTCCGCCTCGGGCAGCATGTCCAGGCAGGCGCGGCGCACGAGGAACTGCCGCTCCAGCACGCCCGTGCGCTCCAGCGTGTCCGCGAGGGCGCCCTCGATGCCCGGGATGGACGAGAGGAGCAGCTTGTGCTGCTGCTGCAGGCGCGCGATGCCCTCCAGCACCGCCTCCAGCTGCGCCTGCAGCGCCGCGAGCTCCGCCTCCCGCTCCGCAGCGACCTCCTCCTCCGTGCGCCCCGCCCCGTCCGCGGCGCCGCCGCCGAGGCCTCCCCGGCCGCCCGCGCCCAGCCCGCTCGCCGGCGGCCGCGCCGCGAAGGCGCAGGCGCGCGTGAAGGCTGACGGGTGCGCGTCGGCGAAGGTGCCGGGGAACAGGCGCGCGCTGGCGCGGGGGTCGCCGCTGCTCGCGAAGGCCTGCCTGCCGCCCGAGACGCCGCCGCCCGCCCTGCGACTGTCCACAATCGCCTCCAGCGGCGCTGCGGACTGCGCGACACTCGCAGCGCCACCGACAGCGGCGCCCGCGTTCGAGCCGTGCCACCACGCTGCAACGGCCACTGCCGTGTCTGCCGCGACGTGGCGGTGCGGTGCGGCCCCGGTGTCGCTGCCGGGCGCGGCGGCGACGGCACAGAGTGACGGCCAGGAGCGAGTTGCCAGGTGCGGCAGCAGCGACGTCGCCGCCAGCGCAGCGGATGCGCCCGCCGCGGCCTCTGCGCCAGCGGAGTCGGCGCCCGCCAAAGCCCTGGCCAGCGCGCCCTGCTGCTTGAGTGCTGCCGCGAGACCATCGCGCCGCTGGGACCGGCAGACACCACGCGCAACAGCGGCGTCGAGGGGCGTTGCCAGCAGGCCGGGCGACGCCGGAGGCGACGGCCCTGCTGCCTGCGCGCTGCTGCCGCTGCCACCAATCCAGCCCTTGAGCCCCCGCAGCAGCGTCCCGGAGAAGCTGGCTGCTGCCGCGTGGCCGCCCCCGCTCCCAGAATCCTCCTCCGGTCGGGGCAGCTTCGCAGCGAGCCACGACAGCACACGCCGCGTATCGCGCTCGTTCGGATACAGCAGCTGATTGTAGCCCATGTCCCCCATGTAGCCGAGTTCTCGGACCGCAGTAGCGAGGGCGGTGCAGAGCCGGTGCCGCACCGCCATGTGAGGAGGCAGTCGTTCCGGGAAGTCCGCTGCGAGCTTGCCGGGCGCGATAGCTCGGATACAATGAACCACGACGCTGACGAGCACCTCTGGCGTAAAATCCTTAATCGACTTGATGGAGCGTGGCAACGCCCTGCAAGATAATGGCGGGTCACGGCAAGGTCGATGTTGGGATGCGCCATGCCGCGTGAGCCACGGGGTTGCAACTGCTGACACTTTGAACGTACACTGCACTCCGCCGCAGGGTCACAAAAACGATCTCGTCGGCATCTTCGAGCGACATTCTTGTCGACTATGCGGACGCGAGAAGGGCAAACGGCCTGGGAGCAGCTTAGTCCTGAGGCCCAGCTCCGCACAACAGAACGTGCAAACCGCTTGCCAGCCGGCGCGCAAATAGACGCGACGCAAGAAATATGCAGGGCAGATAGCCTCGCGTGCCGCTATCCTGCCGTGAGCGATTCTTTGTCGAGAACCGTAGGGACACGACACGACTCGAGGGACAGAGGAGCTGTCACAGTTCGTTTGCCATCTTTTCAACCATCGCAGTGCAAAAGCTGAGACTCGCGCACGCGTAGCCCACGACACCCCGTGATCTCCTGCCGTCGACGCCGCTGGCAACAGCTGCGCCGCGAAGGCGGCGTCCCTGGGCTCGGCTGATCCACGCTCCACGCTGCGCTGCTGCGGCGTCGCTCATGATGCGATTCCGTCTACGGAAGCGATTGCGCATCATTACTGGTGTGCTGCTATGCGCGCTTTTGTATGTGCTGCTGTTGAGTGACCGGCCGTCCGGGTGGCCAGCCGATCGCCCGATCAATGCGACGCTGCAACAATCCGTTGCCGCTCCTCACACGTTTGCTGCCGCCTCGCACATGAGAACACAGCCGCGATACTCCCAGCAGTGCGAAGTCTGCCGCGATCCAAATGTGGCGCTGCATCTGGAGCCGTGCGTGGTGTCAGGAGTGCCGAACGCGACAGCCCGGGCATGGCAGCGAATTGAGGGAATGCTTGATCAGCAGATTGCGTACGTGACACAGCGAATCGCTGCCGGGCAGCACTGCTGCCGCGGCCTCTTCTCCATGCCCTCCGGAGGCCCCGGGCACAACAAAGTCGGCGAGCAGGTGATGGAGCGCGTCGCGCGCGCCCCGCACGGTCTGCTTGACGTGCTCGTCTTTGCTTTCAACGATTTCGCATGGGAGACGCACCACAACTGGACGCGGCTGCCGAACGTGCGCGTGCTGCGCGACGCCGGCCAGAAGTACGTGCTGGCGAAGCGGCACCTGGCCGCCGACGCCCTGCGCCAGAACTACTCGCACGTGTACCTGTGGGACGATGACGTGCTGCCTGACCCGTCATTCCACGCAGAGCGCTTCCTCGCGCTGCTGCAGCTGCTGCCCAACATCAGCGTGGCGCAGCCCTTCATCACCGCGGACTGCCACTTCGCGTGCCACGTGCGCGACAGGTACAGCGAGATGCACATGGTTGACTGGGGGCCCGAGATCATGGTGCCTGTGTATCGGGTGGACACCCTCGGCTGCGTGCTCGACTTCTTCCTCGGCGACGCGTACCCCGAGGCGTGGGGCATCGACTGGCAGCCCACGGACTGCCTGTGTGCCTCGCAGCGGTGGTTCCCGCACTGGAAGCAGGTGCACGTCACGGCCATGACGGCCAAGCACCTGAACGGGCGCGGCCTCGGCAGCGGCCTGAACCTCACCCGCGCGCGGGAGGGCGAGGCCATATACTTTAAGCGCGTGCAGGACACGGACATGAAGTGCTGGGAGGCCATGGTCCTGCACAAACAGTTCAGCGTGGCACACAACCCCGGCATCTGCGTTGCCTCGGGTCCCGGCGGCTGAGGGGGGCCGACAGAGTAATGTGCCGCTGCAGCGGCTACCGCTGGTACCCACGCCATGTTCAAGGGTTTCGTGCAACCAGGCCGGCTGCGTTGCCCAGTGCGAACCGCGTGGCAATCGGCTCCCCCTCTTCGCTGTGGGGCGGCCTGCACGTAGGCAGGTGGAGTGCGGCTGCGTAGAGCGCGAGGGGTGTGCCCCTTCGATTTCGTCGTGTCCTTGTCTTTTCTCCAAAACACATGATGAGGAGCCAGCCCCGGGCTGAGCGTCGCCGGCTATGCGACAGGCGTCGTACGCCCGAGCTTTGGTTTGAACCCGTGGGTGGTTCTACGGCCGCTGCGATTGTTGCACGCGCGCCCAGTGGCTCACGGGTTTCAAGAGCCGGTATTACCTATTTCCGGGCAGCGCAGGGTTCGCCAAGCGGCGCTGAATGACGCAATACAGCGGAACGCGCCGTGTTCAAGTCAGAACTCCACCCTGGCCAAGCCGCGAGCACCCTTGAGTCAATCAATACCTCTTAAACCATATGGGCACGCACACCCCCGACGAATGTGCTCTCACAACGAGCGCCGTTCGACGGCGATGCATGCGCGCATGATGCGATTTCGGAGACGGCCGGTTGCAACTGTCGGCTTTCCGCGGCAACTGTTCAGTCGGAGGAGCTGCTCAGAAGCAGCGTCATGGTGAAGGGCTTCCCATTACGATGTGCCCAGTAGGGCAGCGCGCGGTCGTCCCCCAAATCCGGAGTCCTCTGGACGCGCAGAAGCCTGCGGGGCGTATGTGTGAACCACCTGCGAGGCAACTGCAGTTGTGTTCGTTCATCTGCGGGCTCGGCTGTGGCGCGAGTACGGTCGATCGCCGGGTCACCCATTAAAGGCCCACACCTACCAGGTAGCCGCTAGGCCGAGTCGGCCTGGCCGACTGCCGACTGTTGGCCGCCGCCACCCGTTCGTCAATCCTGAATGCTGATAAGTCTCCGTGGAATTATACATGGCAATGCATTTGCTATGGTGCATCTACAAGAGCTCTTAAATAGGTCGTCGATGGCACGAAATGCCTCGATTTCGACCGACCATTGTCCACTCACAGACGAGGGACGAGGGATGTTTTGCAAATCGTGACATCGTGCGCGAAGCGCGCTCGCCTCAAGTACGGGGCTGCTTTCAAAATTACATTGGTAGCAACGTTGCGGCGTTTGTGGCGCATTGGTAGAATCCCGCTCCACGACACCGCCATGCGCTGCGCTGGGCTGGTTCTTCTGCTGCTGTGTTTGCCTCTGTGCACTTCGAATCCATCGAGCGATGTGTATCGCCCGCACGCCGGCGTGAAGCTGAAAACGAAGGTGTGCATGCGATGCCGCCATCTGTTGGACACAGCAAAGGTGGCCGCTGAGATGAGAGAGCGACAGGAGAGCGAACTTGCACGTGCGAAGGCAGCCGCAAAGCGAGGCAGGGCAGTGGCCGCAGCAGCAGAAGCAGCGAGGTCAGCAGCCGCAGCTGCAGCTGGCGACCCACAGATGGGGTCGGACCCCTTTGACGAGCAGCGGGTGCGGCAAGACGCGGCGCTCAAACGCTGCCTAGCGCTGCCGGTCATCGCGCAGAAGGCATGCGCTGCTGCAGTTGGCGGCGGCACCGCGGGCGTGCAGGATCCCTCGGGCGTTCCTGGCCTCAAGAGGCTGCCGAGGGTCTCCCTGCCGATGCCGAACCCGCAGATAGACCCGAAGGCCCTGCTGCCTAACCCGATGGCCCAATTTCACGTGTACACGGGCAAGGAGGCCCCAAACCTGGCGCAGATGGACCCGCCCTTCACGCCGCCCGCTGGCGCTCCCGCGCTTCTCGAGCGCGCAGCGACTGGGCTTCGCGGAGAGCGAGACGGCTCTGCAGCCACCGTGCCACCACATGCTGATGCGCTGCTGCAGCTCGAAAGCTCGCTTCACGCCGACCCCTCGGTCGGAGGGGAGGGCGGCGATGAGGCAGAGGAGGCCGACGCGCAGCGCAGCGCCGGCGCGGGTGACATTCAAACGCTTGCTGACCTGCCCATCTGCGTGAACGAAGGCTCGCGCCGCTTCATCTACTCCCTGTTCAGGGCCGTCGTGGGCTCCGCAGGCGACATTGAGTGTTCGGACATCGCCGCGGGGTGACGCCATGCGTGCACCTGCAGTGTGCCATCCAAACGGTATATAGGGTCTCACCGTACTATGGACGTATGCTATCCGTTCGTGACGTGCGGACAAGCAATGGAGAGCGGCTCGCATTGCGGTGTGGCGCCGCCTCGGTCACTTGTGCCGGTTGATTCAAAGCACATACAAGGCGGTGGAAGGGCGACCGGCGCGCTGCTATGGATGTCACGGCGCTATCTCGCAGCGGAGGCTGTCGGTCGATCCTCCACCCGAGGCACCCACACGTGCTGACCTCGTACCACCGATGTGCTGCTGTGCCGAGCAACACACTCACCACAATTCCACACCAGCCAGGTAAGGTACCACTGCAGTCGCAGGAATGTTTCCGCTGAACCGTTCCCCGTGCGTCATGTGCATTATCGTTCCACACCGGCGTCACTGCCTCGGCCCCCTTGTGCCCGTGCAGGTCAGTCCATCGGACCGAAAGGACGAGCTGTCGCTGTCTCACAACCTGCGTGTTTCTTGCATGGCCTACAGCGGCCGCCCTGCGCATGCGCATGAGCATGCGCTCTCCAGGTTGCTGGTGCAACGAGGGCCCGAGGATGAGAGGGCGGCATAGAGCGCAGGCACCCTTCGCGCCAGAAAGCGCTTCGTCGGTCTGCTCTCCACACGTGATGCCAGCTCGATAACGCGTGCCTGACAGCGTTGGTTGACCAGTAGTTGGCAGCAGTGCAGCTGTTGCGTGCTGACGCGAGCGGTTCGAAACGTCTAACCTGCAGCTTGACTTCGTCGGGTTGAGGCCCGGCGATTTTTTCAAAGTTCCTCCGGTCCCCTCAATCGATTTGCAAGCCCCGATGCGATGCCGTCGCCAGGTACAACGAGCGAGTATGCGTCTCGTGGAGCAGATTTATCACTCGCGCGCTCTCGAAAACTCTTCTGCCGAGTGGATATGACATTCGAATGTCGCGATGATCGTGTCGACATTACATCGGAAGCAATCTGGGCAATCAGTCGCGAGCTTGGCGTCGATGTTCACGATCACAGTCTCGTTCAGCGACTTGCCGGTTGATGGGGGCCGCGTGACAACACTGGTCAAGATAGCCATCCAGATCCTACAAGATGGCACACCACTTCAAGTTAGCTCTGCCCTGGCTTCCAGAACTCCAGGTTCAGCACAGCAGCTGAGAACCGGTGTACCATCACCAGACGTACATTAGTGAAGTAGCTCCCACAACATCCTGCCTGTACCTGCACCTGCTGGGGGTGCAGGCATCCAGGCGAAGTACACATAGCGACAACAGGCTCAGGCACAACACTCGTGCGCGTCACTGCCGCCTCGGTTCCAGCTGCGGAACCCCCTTCCAGGCTGTGTGGGTGCTGCCGGGATGCGAATATCGCCTTCCGCGTAAGAGAACCAGCCGCCACGGCTGCCTCTTTCCGCCACCTCCACGTCATCTCCAAGCCTGCTGCATTACTGCTGCTCGAAGACAGCATCCATGGCCTCATGGGAGTGCGACCTTTGTTGGTGGCTGCTGCGGGGAGGTCGTGGATGCACCCAATGCATCGGCGCACCAGAACAGTTGATGACGACAGCAGGCCAGAAGCATTCAGAGAGCTGCTGCGGTCGTGGCTCCCGGTACGGGTTGCATTCGCTTGCACAAACGAGCCCGCGGGCTGCGACCACATTCGCATTTGTCTGAGAGGTCAGGTCAGCGGCGCGCCGTGCGCTGCCCTTCGAGCTGATCATGGTGATTATTGGCGCTGGACGCGTGGTTAAGGCAATCTGCCGGTGGACTTGCTGGTTGTAGCAGCCTGATCAAAAAGTCGAGCGCCCCAGGCGTGTGGCCAGCCTCCAGCAGCGGCGCTGCACACACGGCATCGCCTGGCACCTCCAGAAGCAGCAGGCCCGACCCCAGGATCGCACACGCATACAATCAACCCGACACTGTGTACATGAGGTGCGAGCGTCTTAAAATGCTGTTCGAAGTTCCGAACGCGACGCCTGAGACCGCTGCCCGCTGCCCATTCCACGAAAAACTTGAGCGAGATGGGCGAGTGAATGAAAGCGCCCGCAGGCGCAATGCTGGGCCGTTGGGGTGATGAGCTTGTTTACACGCCCCACAAGAGGCAGTGCGGCGATATAACCGCAGCGGCGAGTCGGGAGGGACGGATTGTGATTCCAAAACGGTTCGCCCCCATTCGCCCACGTAGTCTCAAGGCGAGGCCTTCCTGGCGTCAATGATATCTGCTGAAGGGGTGAAAACGACAACATGAACGCCGACGAGGTGTGTGCTTGTGCTTTGAGCTCGCAAAACCCCGGTCCACGATTTGCGAGAATGCGACAGCCTCGCAAGCCGAACCGGCCCCCTGCGTCTCTTAGGAAGCTGTGGCGTTGTTGTTACGTCCACTATGCATGCGGTCGCGCTGGGGTTGCGGCGAGTGCGGATGCTGCCACGCGTTTGATGACTGAAAACCGCCCTTTCCTGCCACCGCGATTTTAGTTGCCAACCACGGCCCATCGCAACTTCGCCGCCCCGCTCTCTCTTAAACTGCAGGCAGCAGCGCTGCTGCTCTTTGTGAGCAACTCCCCTGCGCTACAGGCGGCGAAGCGGCCCCGGCTTGACTCAGACTTGACTTTGGATGCGCTGTCGGATTTAGCGGTCCGCGAGGCCCGCAAGCTGGTGAGTGCCTTGCGCCCGACGAAAGTCGTAATTCGTGCTCAGGAATGCTGGAGGTTGCATGTGGTCTGTGCATGCGCGCCCTCCATTCACGAAATGCCCCGGTGGTGCCGTTGGAACGGTAGTCGCCCCAAGGGGCTGCAGCGCGCGTCCCTGCGCTCTCGGAGCCATTCAGTAGCGACTCTGATGTTTCGTGCTCGATCGTCTCGGTCGTTTTCTACCCCCTGCAATTTGCAGGGCAAGCGCAGCTCGCAGAGCGGCGGCGCCCGCGGCGATGCTGCAGGCAGCGTCACCTCAACAACCGTCGCCGCAGGGGCCCGGCAGATCAGCCAGGGCAGCGACGGGGTGCCGTCCTGCCCCTCGTCAGCCATGGCGACCGACGACGCCTGCGACAGCGGCTCCGGAAGCGAGCTGGAGCCCGAGGGGGCCAGTCCACGCATGCACAGCAGCGGCGCATCAGCAGCAGAAGCGGAGGGCGGCAGCGGTGCCCCAGCTGCTGCGGCTGCCGGCGGGCGGCGGGGCTCCGCGTACGGCAGCGCGGGCTTGGGCGGCGGCGGCGCGCCTGCAGGCCCCCTGCTCAGCAGCCTGGCAGGGGCAGATGCGGCGCCACCGGCGCGGCGTCTGAGCGTCCTTGGGATGCTACAGGGGGCTGCCGCTGCCCCCGCCGAGGCGCCGCAGGGCGCGGGCGCCGTCCCGGCCTGGTCACAGCGCCCGCGCGCCGGCAGCGTTCACAGCCTGGCCGCCGCAGCCGCCGCCGCGGCCGCCGAGGCTGGCCTGACTGCTCACACTGAGGCGGGGAACGGCGGCGGGCGCAGCGGCGAGGGCAGCGCGCCGCTTGCTGCGTTGCTGGTGCCAATCAACGCTGGCGCGGGCGCGGGTCGGCCCCGCGGCCGTTCCTTCAGCGGCGCCCTCGGCGTCTGTGTCTCCGACCGCCCCGACGCCTCCGCACAGTCACGGCACGCAGCCGCCGCAGGCACCTGCGCCGGCAGTCAGGCGCACGCGCCAGGGGTGTCTGTCGAGGCACTGGCACTGGCTGCCGGC
>Ga0208629_100265_pt1 | contig 25841 bp, 26 predicted proteins | sample LakWasMet19_HOW5_2_FD_183865 | JGI IMG/M metagenome (GOLD analysis project Ga0208629, IMG submission 183865) | Freshwater sediment methanotrophic microbial communities from Lake Washington under simulated oxygen tension - Sediment Metagenome... | ecosystem: Environmental > Aquatic > Freshwater >... | reverse complement strand
CAAATAACCAGCCTATTTGGTCAGAGTGTCAGAGAATGGCGATTTTGCTGCAGTTATACCAATTTATAGACAACAAAATTGCAACATTCAGTGCTGGTCCGGCGACAATTACTCATTATATTTTTGATCCTCCAACGTCAGGACTCGACCCATTGTTGTCCTTGGAATTAATAATTACGGCAGGCAGCTTTTGGCTTCAAACCTGACGTTATTACAGGAAAAATTTCACGCAACGATCTTTTAACGCTAGAGGGGGGTATTTGAATCGGATAAGACGCGACTGTTGTCACTTTAACAGCTCTTGTAAGAACCATACATACAAGTTTCCCAGATACAGATCAAGTCCTTATGGAACCGATTCACAACCCACCGTCAACAATTAACTGGTATCCCCATCCCATCCAGTTTAACGATCAATTTTCACGCTATGCAAAATTCAGTATAAGCCTTTTCATCAGAATAGATGAGTCCTGACAGACATACCATGATCGTTAGGATGATTTCCTGCGCCGGGCAGTTGCAACCAGTACCACCCCGAAAAAGATACAAAGGTATTGACATCTTTAAAGAAGCGATGGAAACTCAGCCTGCCGCCTAGCAAGATGAGCGGAAGACATCTTCTTATGTGACAAGAAGTAATTCATTCTTTTGTCTAAATGTAACTTTTTTAAAAAGATGGTTATTCTAAATTCTTTTTAGGTTGATGCAAGCGTTATAGAAATCACGTCAATTTAATTCAATTTTGGAGCTTAATTATGAGTAGTATAACTGCATGGAAATCTTTTATCGAAGGTAGAATCGCTATAGAACGTGGTGACTTTCAAACGGGTTTAGATTTGATCAAGAAGGCAAATGACCTTAGCCCTGGAGAAGAGACTTTTTGTCGCTCATTGACAATTGCCCAAGAATTAGCCTCTAAATCTAAGGTTGATATTTTGGTAAAACAAGTGAGCAATGAATATGAGCAACTTGCAAAAAGGAATGTCGGTAGTTTTGATACGGCACAAGATTGGATTGGAAACCTAGAGACGATGCTAGAACAGCTTGAAAAGAGTGGTCAAGAAGAAAGGTTTGCGATACAAAATTCAGCCGTTCTTTGGTGAGTGTTTGGTGGGTATGGGGCGTAAATATGTGGCATAGAGAACAAGGTTTGAAGCTTCAATTTGAGGGGCCTTATCGATTTAACCGCCTCATACCTATTCAAAATTGGTATTATCCCTTGGATTACAAGGTTATCCCTTGGCGATCCGATCAAAAATTTCAAAATATATTTTTCGGTCTGCTTTCACCTTCTATTGAAAGTAAACGTGCTCTTTATTTTCACATTCCATTCTGTGACACTATTTGCAATTTCTGTCCTTTCGTGAGGTCTTCTCATCAAGAAAACGAATTGATAGATACTTATGTTTCGGCTCTTCGCTCCGAAATTCTTTTGAAAACAAAACACCCCGAGATCACTAAGTCACCTGTTGGCTCCATATTTTTTGGAGGCGGGACCCCCTCACTACTTTCCTCAAAACAAATACGCACTCTTGGTAAAGCAATCCACGATAATTTCGATTTATCTCAGCTTGACGAGTTTTCTTTCGAAATGGAAGTAAAATCTGTTACAGAGGATAAACTCAATGCACTTCTTGATATCGGAGTTACACATGTGCGTTTTGGATTACAAACCTTTGATTCGCGGTATAGAGAGCTTTTTGGGCTAACCGCGTCTTTAGATGATATATATAAGGCCATTGAGTTAATGCGCCAAAAATTTAGGTTTGTTTCTTTTGATATGATGTATGGCATGAGTGGGCAAACGTTAGATGGATTTATGAATGATGTTGATTATGCACTTGATATGGGAACAAATTTAATTGATTTCTATCCTATTAACAATGCAGTAACCCAACCAAAGCTTCATCGCGCCTTCAAAAAGCATAAATTGGCTCCAACTCCAGCCTCCTTGCGATGGGAAATGAATCGCTATCTGAGAGATAGGATGAAAGATGGTGGTTTTCTTCCACATAACGGCCATGGTTATGTTCGTGTAGATAAAGATGAAATCAAAAAAAATCCCGTTGTTACCTCATCCTATTCATTTCGATATCATGAGTATGTATACGGTTATGGAAATATGGAAGTATTAGGTTTTGGTATCAACGCAATTTCAACTACAAGAGCAATATCAATACAGAATGACTCCAACAAAAAAAGATACATTCAAATGCTTCTGCGAGACGAACTCCCTTGTGCGGAAGTTGGAATTTGCTCAAAAAATGCCGCAGCTAGCAAACCCCTAATATTGAGACTCCCGTACCATGGAGAAGTAGATGTTAAACGTATAGATTTGATGGCGGTAAATTGTCAAACTTTGGAACGGCTTTCAGAATTAATGGATGCTGGATTAATTGAAGATTCGGCGGGAAGCTTAAAATTAACACAAGAGGGGTGGTTGTGGTATGTAAACATTATGTACTATTTATTGCCTGACGGAGAACAGGCTGCTCTCGACAAGATTGTGGAGGATGCTATAAAAGATGAAAAACGATCAATTCCATATACAGAAGTCATGCTGGATACAATAGTTTAATCAACACTAATATATGAACAATGAAGACATAAACTATGACGGTCGCTCTTTCCGAGGTATCTTCAACTATGATGATGGCGATTTTGATTCATCAGTAATCTTTCACTATCAGGAGAATAATGGTGTGCTCTGGGGGACATTCCAGGGCAAACGTATTGCAATTGGAACTTTTATTGCCGTCAAGTCACTCTCTAATCGTATATCAATGCATTGGCAATATGTCGATATTGATACAAAGTTTCATCATGGTGTAGCTTTGCTTGCTCCCGAAGTGCTTGAAGATGGGCGGCTGCGCTTACACGAACAGTGGGCTACGTTGAGTGACAAGCCTTCTTTGGGGACTTCAATCATTGAACAACTTCATGACAGGACATAGTGAAAGCTGAAGAAATATTACTTTCAATCGTACACGCCCACCGTGGAGCTCAGGTTTTATATGCGACCGTAGAATTAGGCATACTTGATACTTTTGTTAACTGCGGTGGCTCAGTTCAAAAAGCCGCAAGTATAACTGGAACTGATGTTGCCGTTCTACGAAGATTCTATCGCGCTCTTGTTGTTTATGGTTTACTGCGACAAAAGGATAAAGATTTTTTTTCACTAACGCCACTTGGCGAAGCATTAACATGTCCTAACTCGTTAGCAAAATTAGAGATAATTTCAGCCGGTCGAGATTACATCCCAGCGTTTGAACAATTGGCCTCTTCAATACGCTCAGGAGTACCAGCTTTTGATATTGCGTTCGGCCTAGAATTCTTTGATTCTCTAAAATTAGATCCTGAGGCGGCTAATCGTCATGACAAAATCATGGAAATGATCTCAGATAAGACATCAACTGAAATCGTAGAACACTTCCCTTTTTTTCTATATAACACTATTGTCGATGTTGGTGGTGGCAGAGGCGGACTGATAGAAAAGATACTTACTAAAAATGAAGGGTGTTTGGGCATTTTATTCGATATGCCTCACGTTATTACGCATGCCCGTCAACATCCACAATTAGGTTTATTACTTAATAGACTTAAGCTAATAGAAGGTGACTTTTTTGAGTCTGTGCCAGCGGGAGGCGATTTGTATATTCTTAAATGGATACTTCATGATTGGTCTGACAATGAAGCATATAAAATTCTTTGCAATTGCAGAAAAAATATACGAAACAACGGTCGGTTATTAGTAGTTGATTGGATAATGCCAGAAGTTGTGGATAGTTCCACTACAGCTGTGCATGCCGATCTAACAATGCTTGTTTTTCATCATGGAAGAGAACGAACTTATGATGAGCAAAGTATGTTGCTGGGCAATGCTGGTTTTGAAATTGAACAAACTCAGTATTTACCTTCTGGAAGAGCCTTATTATTGGCTAGGTAATTTTTATTATGCACTCGATATTGCAGATTTGTGATAATTATAGAGATAATTTAGAGGATTACTATAATGCTTTACATAATGCATCTTGTAATAACGGGGTCTTTTATGACAAATCATTTAACGGATGGGTTGTTACAAGCTACTCGGGATGTTTTGAATTAGCAAAATCAGAAATTCTTTGCCCTCAAAAACTAGAATTGCCATGGATTTGGGAGTTGTTTCCAAATCCAGATATGGCGCGCAAAATATTCCATAAGCAAATACTTTTTGATAACTCTGAAGAGTCTCGTGCATCATATGTGCATTGGTCTCGTCAGCTGACAAATTCAAAAGATAACTCGGAAGCAGAAGTATGGCTTCGTGAAACACTGCGAAGGGTTTCAGATACTGGAGAGTTAAATATCTATGATCAACTGCTAAAACCTTATGTTTCTCGAACTGTATTTGCCTCAATGGGGCTGAATGATTCAATCCGTAGTCAATTTATGCCATTGATCACGGACTATGCTGATCTTTTAGATGGGCGCATTAATAGCTCTAAGGATGTCGTACGTGGGGTGTATGCCATGTTATCAATGGCAAGTTCATTATCAGAAAAATATAAAATAATAACTGACAATAATGATTCAGATCGTCAGATAGCTGATTATGTCGCCGTACTAACTGCTGGTCACGAGAGCACTGCATATCTATTAGGTACGTTATTCCTTCAGCTTGGAGGATTTGATGGTAGCTTATTAGACTCAAATTATCGTGTTTACTTACTAGAAGCTCTGCGATTTGACAGCCCTATTCAGATAATCGGTCGTATGGCACTTCATGATCTAGAAGTGGGCGATAAAACTATAAAAGCAGGAGAGCGCGTATATTTACACGTCGGCGCAGCAAACAGAGATCCTTTTTATTTTGATCATCCTGATCAGTTTGTTCCAGGTCGATCTCGCCAACCACTCTCGTTTGGACGTGGAGAGCGTCGATGCTTAGGTGCGTCCTTTGCGTTATGGATGGCCGAGTCTTTTCTCCAAATCCTCCGTGATTCATCTGTTCGCGTTAATATTCACTATGGTAATGTTCGACGCAAGATGGGGGTTGCAGGTCGTTCATTTGGAGAGTATCCAGCAACTATAGAGAAGATTTAGTCATTATCTCCAGCACCACGTAATACATTCCATAGCGATTCAACTTTGTCAAGGGTAATGCTAACGCCTCTCACAAAGTCAGCTTCCAAACTCAAACTGGCCATTCATCCCTGGGTATCTCTAATGCCTGAACGTCGCAAATTGGCCGGTCTGAAACGCTCAGCTTGGCCAACTAAAGAACTCTTCTCTGTGTCCGGCGTCAATCGATTGACCGCCGGCATTAACGTTTCTGTATTGGCTCGGGAATTCAAAACCACCCGGCAAACCATTATGCGCATTAGGGACGCGGCGTTGAAATCACAGGAAAGCGACAATAAGGTCCACTCTTCTGGGGAGTAACTGATGAATCATCTATATCTGGAAAGGCACGATACCGAAAACAACATGCATCGTTTTTATCAGATGTTTTTGACGCCGGGCTTGTTTGACGATTTGTCGATCAAGGAATGGGGCCTGGTTGGTTCTCCGGGTACGCTGCGGAAGGATTGGTTCGACACCCAAGAAGAATTCATCGTTGCCGGAAATAAGTCGTGCATGGCCAAATGTAAAAAGGGTTATCGAGCGTTCCCGTGTAGCCCGCAATTGAAACGACGCTCGCTATCAGTGTATTCTCTGCACTAGAGTTAACCTCACAGATTAAGGTTACAAGGATTTTTAACCACTCTACCGCCAAATTTGTACCGGTAGATAACAGCAAAACACTCATGGCCATCAAAAAATCCGAGCTGTATAGCTCGTTATGGAAAAGCTGCGACGAACTGCGCGGTGGAATGGATGCATCGCAATACAAAGACTATGTTTTGGTATTGCTGTTCATCAAATACGTCAGTGATAAATACGCTGGTATGCCTTACGCCCCGGTCACCATTCCGGAAGGGGCCGGTTTTAAAGACATGATCGCGCTCAAGGGAAAACCTGATATCGGCGATCAGATCAATAAAAAGATTATCGGCCCGCTGGCCAAAGCCAATAAACTGTCCGATATGCCGGACTTTAACGATGCCGGTAAACTGGGTAGCGGTAAGGAAATGGTGGATAGACTGACCAATCTCATTGCCATTTTTGAACACAAAGCATTGGATTTCTCCAAGAATCTGGCCGGAGGCGATGATATTCTCGGCGATGCTTACGAATTTCTGATGCGCCATTTTGCGGTGGATAGCGGCAAAAGCAAAGGCCAGTTCTACACTCCGTCCGAGGTCAGTCTTATTATGGCGCGGATCATCGGTATTCGAGAAGCAAAAACCAGTAGCAATACCACTGCTTACGACCCAACCTGCGGATCGGGTTCTCTGATACTGAAAGTCGGCGATGAAGCGCCGACCGAAATTACGCTTTACGGGCAGGAAAAGGACGCGGCAACCAGCGTTCTGGCGCGAATGAACATGATTTTGCACAACAATCCAACGGCACTGATTGTGCAGGGCAATACCCTGGCTGATCCCAAGTTTAAAGAGGGCGATAGTCTCAAGACGTTTGATTATGTGGTCGCTAATTTTCCATTCAGCGACAAACGCTGGAGCAACGGCGTCGACACCGAAAACGATCCTTACGACCGCTTCAAACATTTTGGCACCCCGCCGGACAAGCAAGGCGATTATGCCTACCTGTTGCACATCGTTCGCTCTTTAAAAAGCACCGGCAAAGGCGCCTGCATTCTGCCGCATGGCGTGTTGTTTCGTGGTAATGCCGAGGCCGATATCCGCCGCAACCTGATACGCAAAGGCTACATCAAAGGCATCATCGGCCTGCCGGCCAACTTGTTTTACGGCACCGGCATACCGGCCTGCATTATTCTGATCGACAAGGAAGAGGCCCACACTCGCAAAGGCATTTTTATGCTCGACGCCAGTGCCGGTTATATGAAAGACGGCAATAAAAACCGGCTACGGGCGATGGACATCCACAAAATCGTCGATGTCTTCAACAAGCGCCTGGAAGTACCCAAATACGCACGGATGGTTGGCTTTGAGGAAATCGAGAAAAACGACTACAACCTCAACCTGCCGCGTTACATCGATAGCCAGGAGCCGGAAGATCTGCAAGACATCGAAGGTCACTTGCGTGGCGGCATTCCACTGGCCGATATCGATGCGCTGCAACGCTATTGGCTAATTTGCCCTCATCTGAAAACGGCCTTGTTCAAAGACAACCGCCCCGGTTACCTGGATTTGGCGGTCGATAAAGCCGCCATCAAAACCAGTATCTATCAGTACCCGGAATTTGCGGCCTTCATCACCGGCATGAATGATCACTTTGCTGTCTGGCGACAACGTACTGCGGAATCCCTGAAAGCCCTGAAAAGCGGCTGCCACCCCAAGCAACTCATCGTTGATCTGTCCGAAGACTTGCTGAGCCACTACGCCGGTAAAGCCTTGATCGATAAATACGATGTTTATCAGCATCTGATGGATTACTGGGCCGATACCATGCAGGATGACTGCTACCTGATAGCCGCCGATGGCTGGAAGGCCGAGACCTACCGCATCATCGAAACCGACAAAAAAGGCAAACAAAGAGACAAAGGCTGGACGTGCGATTTAGTGCCAAAAGCCTTGGTTGTCGGGCGTTACTTTGCCGACGAACAGCAAGCTATAACACAACTGCAAGCCGATCTGGACAGCGTCAGCGCCCAACTCACTGAACTGGAAGAAGAACACAGCGGTGAAGATGCAGTATTTTCCGGCTTCGACAAAATCAACAAAGCTAGCGTTATAGAGCGAGCAAAAGAAATCGGTAACGATCCTGATGCCGATGATGAACTTACCGTGCTGAAAACCTGGCTAGCACTGTCTGGTAACGAAGCTGCACTGAAGAAAGATCTCAGAGATGCTGAAGCGGAACTGGATGCCCAAGCCTACGCCTACTATCCCGAACTCAGCGAATCCGACATCAAAACCCTGGTGGTCGACGATAAATGGTTGGCAAACCTGGACACCGCCATCCACGGTGAAATGGACCGCATCAGCCAGCAATTGACCCAGCGCGTCAAGCAACTGGCCGAACGCTACGAAACCCCGGTGCCACAAATCAACCTGCGCGTGGACGCATTGCAAGCCAAGGTCAATAGCCACCTGCAAAGAATGGGGTTTGTATGGAGTTAACCCAAAGCACCGATTACCAAACCCTGCTGGAGCGCATCACCGACAGCTATACCCAAGGCCGGGTGCAGGCCATGCAGGCGGTCAATACCAGTCTGTTGGAAACCTACTGGCAAGTGGGTCGGCATATCATCGAGTTCGAGCAAGCCGGCAAAGTCCGCGCCGAGTATGGCAAAGCCTTAATCGGCACCTTGGCTACCGATTTAAGCCTGCGCCACGGCAAAGGCTTCAGTCGCAGCAATTTGGTCTACATGCGCCTGTTTTATCTGCGTTACCCAATAAGTCAGAAGCCTTCTCACCAATTGAGCTGGTCGCACTACGTCGAATTATTGAAGCTCGATGACGAGCTGGAACGGAGCTTCTACGAAAAACAGGCCATCGCCGAACGCTGGTCGGTACCGGAACTGAAACGCCAAAAAGCGGCTTCCTTGTTTTTGCGACTGGCGGCCAGTAAAGATAAAGCCGGGGTATTGCAGCTGGCCGCGCAAGGCCAAACGCTGGCCCAGCCTACCGATCTGCTGCGCGAACCTTATATTTTTGAATTTCTGAAAATCCCGGAACCCGCGCAGGTCTCGGAGACCCAGCTCGAAACCTTGTTATGCAATCATTTGCAGCAATTCTTACTGGAGCTGGGTAAAGGCTTCACCTTTGTCGGCAGACAGTATCGCATTACCCTCAACAACACCCATTACAAAGTCGATCTGGTGTTTTATCACCGCATCTTGCGCTGCTTTGTGCTGATCGACCTGAAGATGGGGGATGTGCAGCATCACGACATCGGCCAAATGAATATGTATCTGGGCTATTTTGCCAAAGAGGAAAATATCGAAGGCGACAATCCGCCCATTGGCATCATCCTCAGTCGGCATAAAGACGAGCTGCTGGTGGAATACGCCACCTATAACCTCAATAGTCAGTTATTCGTGCAGAAATATCAGCTGTATCTGCCGAATCGGGAAGAGTTGCGACGGGAATTGGAAGATACCTTGCGCGAGGCGGAGCGATGAGTGAGCCGCAAAATAGCAGCAACAGCGACTTCACGGTTTCCAACTCTGGGGTGGTTATGGATGTGCAGGAAGCGAATGCGAAATATTTGTTACCTGCCGAGCAGCAAGTAACGAAGGGGTATAAGCAGACTGAGGTGGGATTGATCCCTGAGGATTGGAGTTTATCATTGCTTCAAAACGTTACGGAAAGAATCTCGGTTGGGCTTGCAACATCCGTTACTCAATATTATAGGCAATCTGGGATTCCTATTGTCCGGAATATGAATATCAAAGATGGATATTTTGATGGGCAAGATATGCTTTTTATCAGCAATGAGTTTGCCAAAGCTAATTCCACTAAGGCAGCAAAAGCTCTCGATGTGCTTACTGTACATACAGGATCAAATTTAGGCCAGTCTTGCGTTCTTCCTGAAAGCTTCCACAATTGCCAAACCTTTACGACACTAATAACGACTCCGAAATACAACGTCCTTGATTCAAACTTCCTTTGTATTCATATGTCTTCGGCGATTGGTCGAAATGAAATGGATCGTTTGCAAGTAGGCGGAGGAAAAGGGAATTTAAATACTGGGGATTTAAAAAAATATCGAATTCCTGTTCCTCAAATTAAAGAACAGAAAGCTATATCCCGAGCGATATTAGATACGGATGCCCTGATCGAAGCCCTGGAACAACTCATCGCCAAAAAACGCCAGCTCAAACAAGGCACCATGCAGGAATTGCTCACCGGCAAGCGGCGTTTGCCAGGGTTCAATGGGGAGTGGGAATATAGGCAGATTTCTAGCTTTTCCGCTTTCGTTACCAAAGGTTCAACACCTACCACTTATGGTTTCGACTGGCAAAATGATGGCATTATCTTCCTAAGAAGCGAATGTGTTTCGTCGGAAGGATTAGATTTAAAACAAGCTATGTTTATTTCTGATGAAGCCCATGCCTCACTTGCTCGGGGAGAAGTCTGTTCCGGTGATATTTTAATCACAATTACGGGTAACGTTGGCAGAGTAGTTCACTTAGCCGACGATTTTGGCATTGCGAATATTAACCAGCACATTGCTCGGATACGAGTAAAAGATACAACTGTCTCTTCGAAATTTGTATTTTTTTGGCTTTCTCAACCCAGTATTCGAACTTATTTTTCGATGATAACTACTGGTCAAGCCTACCCACAAATTAGCCTTAAACAGGTACGAGAAACATTAATATCCCTTCCATCACGTAAAGAACAAATCGCCATCGCTCAAATCCTCAGCGACATGGACGCCGAAATCACCGAGCTGGACACCAAACTCACCAAAGCCCGCGCCGTCAAACAAGGCATGATGCAGCAATTACTCACCGGCAAAATCAGGCTGGTTGTCAATCCCAAACCGATCATCGACAATTGATATGAAAGAGATGGCCCAAACTAATCCTAACTGGAGATAACCCATGTCCACTGTCAATCTACCCTTCACGGAAAAGACCCTGTGTTATCTGGAAGAACACATCCCGGAATTGGCCGATGCCGCCTTCAAGCAAGCTTATTGGCAGGCTCTGGCAGCAGGCAGTAGCGTTTTAGAAGTAGAAAACGACACGATAGTCGAAGTCTTTCCGGACGGTACCCGAAAATTCGTCAAGCATATCGATCCGGCAACACCGGTGACGCCAGGGCAAAAACGAGTTGCCGCGTGAGTGACGTGCCACGTCTGCGGATGTTCGCCGGGCCGAACGGCCCAGGAAAAAGCACTCTGAAATCTGTGATCAGCCCAGCGTTGTTGGGTGTGTATATCCCCCGCCTCTTTACATCAGGTCGATAGCTAATCGACAAGGAACGTTAGATGAATACAGTCGGCCAAGCCGAACGGATGACGCAAAACCGGGTTGTCAGCTTGTTTCGCGAGGCGTTGGGTTACCGCTATCTGGGCGATTGGACTGATCGCGAGGGCAACAGCAATATTGAAGAAGGCCTGTTGTCGGCGTATCTGAACCGTTGTGGTTACAACCCCGCGCAAATCAGTGTAGCCATGCATAAGTTGCGCAGCGAAGCGGACAATCATAGCCGCACGTTGTACGGTAACAATCAGGCGGTTTACAACTTGCTGCGTTATGGCGTGCCGGTCAAGATCGAAGCAGATCAGGCGACAGAAACGGTGCATCTCATCGATTGGATTAAGCCGACAAACAACGATTTTGCGATTGCCGAGGAAGTGACGCTGAAAGGCGCAATGGAGCGGCGTCCGGATTTGGTGCTGTATGTCAATGGCATCGCGGTTGGTGTGCTGGAATTAAAAAACAGCCGGGTGAGCATCGGCGACGGTATTCGGCAAAATCTGTCCAACCAACAGCCGGAATTCAACGCCTGGTTTTTCAGCACCGTGCAGTTCATCTTTGCCGGTAACGATTCGGAAGGCCTGCAATACGGCGCGATTGGCACCGAGGAAAAGTATTTCCTGAAATGGAAAGAAGACGAAGAAGACAACAGCAGCTACAAGCTGGACAAATATCTGGAAAAGCTTTGCAACAAGCAACGCCTCATCGAACTGATGCACGACTTTGTGCTGTTCGACGGCGGCAAGAAAAAACTGCCGCGCGTTCATCAGTATTTCGGCATTAAGGCCGCGCAACGCCATGTGCACGAGCGTAAAGGCGGCATCATCTGGCATACCCAAGGTAGCGGCAAAAGCATCGTGATGGTGTTGTTAGCCAAATGGATTTTGGAAAATCATCCCAATGCCCGAGTGGCTATCGTCACCGACCGGGACGAACTGGATAAGCAAATCGAGCGGGTGTTTACCGAGGCGGGTGTGGCCATTAAACGCACCAGTAGCGGCCGCGATTTGATGACGCAACTGGGTCAGGCGACGCCGCGGTTGCTGTGTTCGTTAGTGCATAAGTTTGGTAAGAAAGGCGTCGATGATTTCGATCAGTTTGTTAAAGATCTGGAATCGCAACCCAGCGCCACGGTAGGCGAGTTGTTTGTGTTTGTCGATGAATGTCACCGCACCCAAAGCGGCAAGCTACATCGAGTCATGAAAGCCATGATGCCGAATGCGGTATTCATTGGCTTTACCGGCACGCCCTTATTGAAGAAAGATAAAGCTACCAGCCTGGAAGTGTTTGGTGGTTATATCCATACCTATAAGTTTGGCGAGGCAGTCGATGACGGCGTGGTGTTGGATTTGCTGTATGAGGCTCGGGACATTGATCAGACAATTGGCTCGGTAGATAAGATCGATGCCTGGTTTGAGGCCAAAACCAAGGGCTTGAACGACTGGCAGAAAGACGAGCTGAAAAAACAATGGGGCACCATGCAACATGTGCTTAGCTCCCGCTCGCGGATGGATCGCGTGGTCAGCGACATCATTTTCGATTTTGGGGTTAAGCCAAGACTATCCAACGAACGCGGCAATGCGATTCTCGTGGCGTCGAGCATTTACGAAGCCTGCAAATACTACAGCTTATTCCAGAAAACCCCGTTCAAGGGACGTTGCGCGGTGGTCACCTCTTATAATCCGCAAGCCAAAGACATCACGCTTGAAGAAACCGGCGCACACACTGAAACCGATAAGCAGTTCATTTACAACACCTATAACGAGTTGTTGAAAGGGGTTGAAGCCAAACCCGGCAAGACCAAAACAGAAACCTACGAGGATAGTGCGAAAGCCTTGTTTTCTAAAGAACCGGCCAATATGAAATTACTGGTGGTGGTCGACAAACTGCTGACCGGGTTTGATGCGCCGCCTTGCACTTATCTGTACATCGACAAATCCATGCAGGATCACAGTTTGTTCCAAGCGATTTGCCGGACTAATCGACTGGATGGCGACGATAAGGATTTTGGGTATATCGTCGATTACAAAAATCTGTTTGAGAAAGTCGATAGCGCGATCTCGGTCTACACCTCTGAACTGGATCATAGCGACAGTGGCAGCGACCCGGACGTCATGCTGCAGGATCGATTGCAGAAAGGCAAGGAACGGCTTGATCAGGCATTGGAAGCCATTGCCTTGCTATGCGAACCTGTGGAACCGCCGAAAGGCGAGCTGGAACATATCCATTATTTCTGCGGCAATACTGAAGTTGCCACCGACTTGGAAGAGCGGCAACCGCAGCGGGTAGCATTCTATAAAGCCACGGCCACGCTAGTCAGGTCTTATGCCAATATCGCCGATGAAATGGACACGGCTGGCTACAGCAGCGCGGACACCCAGCACATCAAGCAACGCATTGATCACTATCTGGCAATTCGCGAGATTATCCGCAAGGCCAGCAGCGAAACTCTGGACCTAAAAGCCTATGAAGCCGACATGCGGCATTTGATCGACACCTATATTCAAGCTGATGAGCCACGCAAGATTTCGCCGTTTGATGATATTCCCTTATTGGAGTTGATTGTCAAAACCGGCATTGCCGACGCCATCAATCAACAGTTGGGCGGCTTGAAGGGTAATAAAGACGGCATCGCCGAAACCATCGAAAACAATGTTCGCCGCAAGATTATCAAGGAGCATCTGACCGATCCGGAGTTTTACGAAAAGATGTCGGCGCTGCTGGATGAAATCATCGCGACGCGTAAAGCCAAGGCCATCGAGTACGAAGAGTTTTTAAAGCGGATTGCCGAATTGGCAAAGCAGGTGCAGGCCGGCAAAGGCGACGATACCCCAGAACGGCTAGATACGCCAGGCAAGCGAGCGCTGTATAACAATCTGAAAGGCGTGAAGCCCGATTGGACTGCCGAGCAAGCGGGAGAATACGCCGTATCCGGCGATCCGCTCCTGGAATTGGCGCTGAAAATCGATACCACGGTCAAGCAAGTCAGGCCGGATGGTTGGCGTGGTGTGTTGGCCCGGGAGCAAGTCATTAAGAGAGCGCTGTATGGCGTACTAAAGAATGTCGACGAAGTGGAGCGCATCTTTAACATCATCTTCGAGCATAAGGGCGAGTATTGATGGTGGCCGAGATTCAGTTGGGAGACATTACGGTCGATGTAATCTTCAAAGACATTAAAAACGTCCACCTGAGTGTCTGCCCGCCGGACGGCAAGGTGAAGATTGCCGCACCGATACGGATGAATCTCGACACCATCCGGGTGTACGCCATTTCCAAACTGGGTTGGATCAAGCAGCAGCAGAGAAAACTAAGGGACCAAGCACGCGAAACACCCCGCGAATATCTGAACCTGGAAAGCCATTATGTCTGGGGACAGCGCTATTTGCTGAGTATCGCTTATAGCGAAAATGCGGTTGGGGTATTTCTAAAACACCGCAAAATCGTACTTAGATTACCGCCGGACAGTGACCAAGAAAAAAAGCAGAGTATGCTTGAAGCGTGGTATCGAGAGATTCTGAAACAAGCAGCCCAACCCTTGATTGCCAAATGGGAGTCAATTCTAGGTGTAACGGTCAGTAAAGTATTTGTGCAGCGGATGAAAACCAAGTGGGGCAGCTGCAATCCCGACGCTCAAAGTATCCGGCTGAATAGTGAACTGGCCAAGAAGGCCCCTGCATGCCTTGAATACATCGTGCTACATGAAATGATGCACTTGATGGAACGCCATCACAATGAGCGGTTTATGGCGCTTATGGATCGGCATATGGCGAATTGGCGCTCACAAAGAGATGAGTTGAATCAGGCGCCGTTGGGGTATGAAAGTTGGAATTGCTAAGCTAGTTTGAGTGATAAACCTCATTATCATATATAGAAACGACAGAGAAAGAAGAGCGCTTTAAAAAGGTATCGAAAGAACTACGCATATTTAGCCCGGCAGTGCCACGGTGTTCTTGAGGATGTTTTCTAAAAAGTATTTCCAGATGAGTGGTTATCATGGCAGCATATTGCTCCATTGTTTATTTTTATCCACCATGAACACGTCCAACCGCAAAATTGTCAGTATTGGCCAGACGTCCGAAAAAGGCGTGTTGTCCAAAGCACAAAAACAGTTCAATACGTTGATCAAAAAAATCAATGCCGAAAAGACCCGCTTGCTGGAATGGCAGCAAACGATTCCCCAGTATCACAGTAAAGTCGCACAGGACTTCGATGTGCTGCTGGCGTCATATAATGCCCACCGGGTAGAGATGGTGCAGGCTTTAGACCGTGCCTATGACAACAAGTTATTCAAAAAGGCTGACAGGTTAAAAATTGAGCACCTGATTACCGAGATGACGGCCGATTTGATTGCCGGGGATGACAACGAGGCATTAAAGGCATTGCACAATAAATATAGTGGCTATGATTTTGACGCGGCCAAGCAAGAAGCTGATGACATGATGGGCGAAGCCATGAAATCGATGATCCAGGGCATGTTTGGTGTCGATCTTGGCGATGATGTTGATGTGTCGTCGCCGGAAAAATTAGCGGCGATGCTTAAAACCTTACAAGACCAGGAGGCTGAACACCAGCGCCAGGCAGAAGAGAAGAAAACCAAGCGTAAAAAAACCGCCAAACAACTCGAAAATGAAGCACGTCAGCAGCAAGAAGAGCAGACCATTAGCCAATCAATTCGGGAAGTGTTCCGGAAATTAACATCAGCCTTACATCCTGACCGTGAACAAGATGTGGCTGAACGCGAACGCAAGACCGAAATCATGCAGCGGGTCAATGCCGCCTACGCCAAAAAAGATTTGCTTAGGCTTTTAGAGTTACAACTGGAAGCTGAGCAAATCGATCAGGCGCATCTGAATAATATCGCTGAAGACCGCTTGAAATATTTCAATAAAATCCTCAAAGAACAGTTGGATGAACTGCAACAGGAAATACTCCAGATAGAATATCCGTTTAAATTACAACTGGATCTTCCGCCCTATGCCAAGCTATCGCCACACTATTTGCTGCAACAATTAGCGATTGATATTCGGAACATGAAACATGACATTGCGCAGCTTCGGCAAGATATTCAAACATTTCAAGAGCCTTCGGCTTTAAAGGCATGGCTAAAGGGTTATAAAATCCCTAAAGGGCCACGCATTGAAGATCTGGACGATTTATTTTTTGATGATTTTGACCCGCATTATCGGTTTTGATAAACCGCAGTTGTTGCGTATCACCCCTTGATTATTAGTTTTCGTGGGACAACCTCGGAAGTATTACACGAAACTGTTTTGACGGGTTGCTGAATTGGCGCAGCAGCAACCGATTCTTTTGTCACTGTTGCCGCTGGTTTTAATTCCGGAACACCGGGTTTTGTTACTGACAGGGTTTAATGTATCAAAAAATGCGGTGCGGACGGGCGCTTACGCTGCATCACGGGCTTCAATAGCCGCAGCAACCTTTCCTCCCGCAGTCGGTCTCACTAACGCGCTCCATTGCCGCTACCACATATCACTAGTCTTGGCTTTAGCCAAATCCCATGTGCCTTATGCCAGGTTTGCAACGGTATTCGCTGCAAATTTGCCAATTGAGCTATCCATTGCTTTAGCAAGCGAACTGCCAGAACCACTGCTGTTACCAGAGCCACCTCGCATGGCGGCGATTGTCAACGCTAACACCTAATAGCTTTTCTTTGGACTGGGTTTGAAAGCCGGGCCGCTGCGTGGACAGGTCTTGTGCATCAGTTAGTGCATGACTGTCTTAAACGGCAAAGATAATTGACGCCGGACACATTAGTGGGAAAATGACCTGGGAGTCGGTTCCGCGGTGTCACCAACTGAACAAATTACCAGATTTATCCGATTATCAGCCTAATAAATACCTATACGGTGTCACCAACTGAACAGAATTACAGCGCAGGAGGAGTTAATGGTCAATTAAGCATGGGTTTTTCTTTGTTGAAGAAAGGATGAGTTCGACACTGTAGGCAGGGTGAAGTATTTATTTGTATTAGTTTTGAATAATTTTGTTAAAATGCGCATTCAATGTGAATAAAATACGCCTGGCATACTTCCTAAATATTCAACGATTAATCTTCAATATGAATAACTTTACAGCCGATGCCGTACTTGATCGCTTGCAGCAGGCAGTCGGCGCATCTTCTGATAGCGCTTTATCTAGGGCATTAGGCGTTAATAGAGCCACCCTGGGTAATTGGCGAAACCGCAATTCGGTCCCCTATTCAATTTGTGTGGATTTTGCCATTGCTCGCGGCATTTCACTCAATTGGCTATTGGCAGGTCAAGGCACTATGTCAATTGATGTCCCCACCCCATTAGCTACATCGTCCTCAGAACATGCAGAATTCATCGGATTATATAGCGCGTTAAATACTGCACAGCAACTGGATGTGTTACAGGTACTGACCGATAAAAAACGTCTGAATGATCTGGAGGTCGCCGTACTGGATTTACAACAAATCATCACGCAGTCGACCACGAATTAGCTGGCTGAAGCGACCCTTACATGCGGGGGCTGTCACCAACCTTTCTATCCAGACGACCGGCATTAATCGCCTGTACACGAGCCACATCCGCAGCATTAGCCGCAACCCTAAATCCCCCTCGACCTGACACCCGGCGACCATAATGGATTCCTGCGGTTTCCTCACTGGCGTGGCCCATCAGGGCGGCAATAGCAGCTTGGCTTAGGCCACTTTTTTTGGCGTCCGCGGCAAATTGATGACGCGCCGAATACAGGCTAATAAATTTGTGTCGCTTCGGCCAGAGTTTTTTGTTGGCATCATACAAACAATCACGACAGTGCTTATAGACCGCAGTAAAGCCAATGTCATTGTTCTTGGCGGTTGCGATATTGGTCAAATGTAGGCGAATGACCGCTAGCTCTAATTCAGTGATATTAGCCAGGTGAATAATCCTGTCGTCACCATGACTCCTGCCATTGGTGTTTTTGGCATTGGTAACAGTTAGGTCACAGTTGCCATCGACATCATCTACAAGCCGAGCTGACTGCCATTCAGACGGCCTTAGCCCCGTCCATAGGCCTGATACTAACCAGTAAAATGTCGCTGTTCCGTGCCTAATCCCCGGATTGGAGAGAAAATAATCGGCCAGTGTTTCAAGATCCTTTTCGGATATCTTTTTTTGCTTTTTGGCAGAGGTACTGATGCTAGATGGACTGCATTGGCTAGTATCGGTAGCACGTAACAGCGCTATGGCTGCCTCTCTATCAATCAATTGAAGTGCAGTTTCCGCCTCATATTCCTCAATAAAACACATCATGGCCGCCCGATATTGCCGCCATGTCGCCCTCGCCATAACAGGCTGATGTTCAACTAGCCAGCGAGCAACTTCACTTAGGGTAGGGTGATTGCTGTCAATTGCCTGTCCTGCTCGTTTAATGAGCTGAGCGGCCCGAATTCTATATTGCTCTCTCGTATGTTCGGTCTTCATAGTGCTCTCCCCACGTTACTGCGGCTGAATTGCCCCCCTTAACTATCAAAACTATCCGTCTATATACCCATCGACCAGGCATTTAAAACGCGAATAATTTTGGGAAATGGGCGTGTTTTCAAATTGTTTCAAACAGTTTGAGTTGGTTTAAAACAGTTCACAATTGATTCTTTTTGTTTAATAAAGTTAACGAATTATTCATTAAGAAGAAGAATTGTTTGCATTATTTAAACATACTGTGTAAAGTTATTCAAAATGAATTATTTTGAGGACTACCATGACTTATTCACCACACATTGCGCCGCCCATTGAAAATCCGCTTGCCGCGTTATTGCAAAATGGCCCAGCCCGGCAGCGCTGCATCCAGCGTGTCACTGAGCATTTATCAGCTATCGAAGCAGCGCGCGCGCAAGGGCACACCTGGGATGCCATCGCTCACGCAATGGCTATGCGGCGGCCAACACTGATTAATGCGTTCAACACCTTATTAGCACGGCGCATTAACCATCGCGCTGTTGTATCGACCACATTCAAGAAGTCTTCTGGGCTGTCTCCGGCGACGTTGACGCCAGCACAGTCATCACCAGCATTGGGATCAGGCATCGTGGCACTGGGCAGAACTGATCCAAATAAATTTAACATTTAAAAAGAAGACCTTCCTCCACCGTAAAAGGACATAACCATGAAAACGACCACAAGAAGCAATCCACATTCATCCGTAATTAAAAAGCGCACCCTCACCGTTATTGACGGTGCCAAAGGTGGGGTGGGCAAGTCTTTGATTGGCAGCTTTTACGCCAGTGCCCTCATATCCCAGGGCGCAGCAGTGACACTCATCGAGTCCGATCAGGCGAATCCGGATGTGGCGCGGCGATTTCAGCATCATACGCAGGTAGTCCTGGCTGATTTATCGGATCGTGATGGCTGGATTAGCCTGCTGGGGGCGATAGAATCTATTGATACTCGGCATATCGTCATGCCTATGCCGGCAGGATTAAATGGGATTGGGGAGATTCAAGAGCTGCTGGGGCAGACTCTCGCCTCACTGGCTATCGAACTGCAAGTCATTTTTTGTTTATCCCGGCAAAATGATTCAATCACTTTAATTGATCAGAGTCTGAGTTCAGGGGTGGCTGCGTTTGCAAATAAGGCGGTTGCATTGAAAAACGGCTTTTTTGGTCGGGAGGAGACATTCGACCGCTGGCGTAATTCTGAGCAACGCCAGCGCTGGAAAGAGGCTGGTTTTACGGAGGCGTATTTCCCTGAAATGCATCATCAGCTGGTTGATTTATTGGAAAGTCACCCACAGCCCCTGCATGTAATGTTAACGGCGGGACTGCCGGTTGTGCTGCGATTGGAACTCGATAATTGGCTGCGTGCTGCACGCAACAGCTTGGCGATTTTATTGGCTGATGAGCCTGCTGACAATGGCGTAAAAACTAACGAATTAGATGAGGTGATGGCATGAACTTTTTTCAATTTGACCCTACAATGCTGAATAAGGCGGCGCAGAAAGACAGGCCTAGTACCGATAACCGGGCGGCGGGGATACCAGTAACACCGACAGCCAGTACGGAAGATCCAGCCGTCAAAAATCATCAAGAATCAGCGCTCGATAAACTGACTAAAACTCAGCAAATTGATGTGCTGAAATTTGCCCAGAGCCATCAAATCAGGCCGGATGACCCGGCTTGGATGCTGGTTGAAATGCTGGGACACGTCCGCTTTACCACAGATACGCTGCCGGCACGAATAGAGGCCGCTGGAAATAATGCGGTGGAGGCCATCAATCAACAACGCCTGGTGGAGCAAAAGGCATTTTCAGTCAATGCGATGCGTGAGCTGGATAGCATGCTTAAAATCATCAGTAGTCGTTTTGCTAAGGAAACTAAAAATATCACTGATGAGCAGATGCATCGACGGCTAATAATTAATGGATTGATGACAATCAGCTGGGTCAGTATGTTAATTTCAGGCAGTGTCGTTTGTGGGTATTTTTTTGCGCAGGGTCATGTTTATTGGAGGGTGACGTCCGATGCTCCTCTAATTAATATACTTAGCCTGATATTCAACTTGCCTGCGGGCTACATCATTTTTCCTTGGCTGATAGCGGCCATCATCATGATTGGGCGGTATTACTGGATTGACAGAAAAAATGATGGCTGGAGATAATGATGAAAATTTTTGATTTTGGTGATGGCATTACCGCCACTGTTGAGTACGACAGCGACGTGGGGGCGCCTGAGGTGGTCTTTCATGGCCTGTGTCGAGATTTGTTTTTCTATGCCAATGATTCTGAAATGTACGATATGGAGGCTGAAATATACGACGTATGGGCACTTATTCGTTACCAGGCCGCTAATAAGCTCTACGATTTTAAAAGGGATTGTAAAATTGCAGGCATTAGTTTTCTGGGGAATGACGAGAAGTGTTATGAGGACAACGATGATGAAACAGATTAGCAGCACTGAGTCCATAGTCTGCCTGACTTTTTATTGCGAGTACAATATTAGAACAGAGACGTTAATTATGGGATCATTGCTTGTAACAAAGCGTGCAAAATTTTCCAGGTTTTTGGAGGTGTTGACGCCAGATCAACGGAACAATCGCGAAAAGTAACATTTTGATCAACATAGTAAAAAAGGTGTTAGATAATTCCTGTGATTAAATTCGACGATTTATACTGGATATTTTTTAGGGTTGTTTTACATTTTTATGGCTAAAAAGACCTTAAATTCTATTAGTTTGATCCAGGAACTAACCAATTTGATTAATAGGGAAAAAAACTATCTTGACCCAAACAAGCCAAATTCATTTATAGCAACTAGTCGCCAGCGTCAAAAGTCAATTAAACAATTGGTCAAAAATTTGCGTCAATTACGCAACGACTTCCCTAAGGCGGACAGTAGTGTTAGAGAATCAATTCCCAAATTAGCCCAGGAGATCGAGCAAGGAGCAATTGCGTTTTCTAATACATTGAGGATTGGGAAACAAAAATCATTTGGTAGAACACACATCATGAGTATTTTTGGCAACGTCATAGAGCCGGTAATTGTCAAGTCTTACCCTAAATTTTCTCAGGGCTACCTAATTTTAAACCATGCCAAATTATGGCCACTTAAAACGCGTCTTATGTCCGGTGATAGTTTGAAGAAAATAATCACTAGGCTTCACGAGGTCATTAGCGATGAGGATTCCAATTTGGAGGAGAACCCTAAATTTGATCCTAGAAATCAATATATGCGTGAAACGCTAAATGCCGTCGAATCAATGTCGCTTATCCTGGCTGCTATGATGTTAATATCAGCTCATATACCTGATGAAAGTATTGCAATGAGATGGTGTGAGTTTTGTTTTCGACGCACTTCTGAGTCCTCACATTACTGTCCATCCCATGATTGTACCGGACAAAATACCAACTTTAAGCGGGGTAAACGTGTCGCTGATCAATTACCCCCTAAAATTAAGATTATGACACAGCGTTATCAGCACTTACGCGTTTTAATGGGCGATGAACCCGTTTTTATTAATTCCGATGTTAGCTTTATTGATGACGCAATTAGACTAAGAATATCGGCTGCAGTGTCGATGTCGAATATTGAGGATCATGCGCTGTATTTGCAGACACTAAGCGGTGATTGGGCGGCAATTAAACCCGTATGGGTCAGCGGAATACAAACTCAACTCCCCCATTTATCGCGTGTTCTTAGGAGTAGCAATTACGACTGTGCGAGTTCGTGGGAAGTTTTTGTATCAGAGATTTTTAATGTGTTGCACGAACAAATCGAAACCACTAAGTTTCCATCCTGGATTTTGCACATCTTGATTTTGGCAGATGCATGGCTGGAGTACGAACTAAAGTTTGCCGATAGGCGCCCAACGGGGAAAAAAGCTTTGATCTATCAATTAGCCGACAAAAATATCATACAGGAGCGAATAGCTGAAATCGTTGATGTCGATCCGTCTTATGTCAGCAGAATTCTAAAACACCGCATCAACTAAGATATATCGCTCCCCCTTCAAAAGTTCAATATTCTCTCCTTAGAACCTGTTTACGATCTTTTCAGCAGCAAGCAGAGCAAAAGCCAAATGAACAAGCTGCAAGCCGTTATTGAGCTGACGCTCGCAGTTTTTCCATAGCCGTCGGCATTTCTCCAGCCAGGCGAAGGAACGTTCAACGATCCACCGTTACGGAATCACTTCGAAGGTATGCCGTTCATTGCGTTTTGCCACTTGGACCGTGGCCCCCAGCATAGTCTTGGGCAGGCTCACGCCACTGGCTGGCAACCGCTCTTTAATAAATACAGCAGACAACAAAAGACTTCGTATAAATCAACCGTCCGTATGTACAAGCAAATATATTATTTTTTTCAATGAGTTAAGAAATTTTTAAAGTTGACTAAGTTTCCAATTATATCAATGACTGCTTTTTTTTGAGGCCGTCATAATAGATAACATGGAACTGTGTAAACAGCCGTGGTCTTTAAACTCATAGGAAGAAATGATGACAGAAATAAAAAACAACGATCCCTTATTCTCTCGACCAGTAGCGGCAGAATATCTAGACGTTAAAACAAAAACACTCGCTGTTTGGGCGTCTACCGGACGCTACAATCTGAAAATGATCAAAATCGGATCTAGGGCTAAATATCGAAAATCCGATTTAGATGCATTCATTGCTGCACGTGAACTTTGAGGAGATGAGCATGATGATGCCTCATGAAATACTCATATCTCGTAGCAAAGGCGGTTGCCAAAATACCTTATTATTTGATTGGGCTACTGACATACCTCACATGGCTAAAGAATTCAGTTCGCCCGCTATCGGCAAAAAAGATGGTTCATATTTCCTCCGGTGTGCTGGAACTCATCGTAATAACAATGAAACGTCTGATATAGCCAACATTGTTATTTTGGATGGTGACAGTCGTATAAATGATAATGGCGAAATCAAAGCAGGCGCGCCCAGTCCTGCCGATGTCCATGACCTTTTAACAAAACTTAGAATCACGCATTTAATTTACAGCTCCTATAGCAACGGGCTGAGCCGTGAAGCATTGGCAGAAAAAAATATTGATTCTGAAGGTGCGTATGATAAGAACTATCACAAATACCGGGTGATTATCCCCAGTAAATATTCACCTGAGCAGTTACCCGCCTTATTGGATTATCTGTTTACGGAACTTCATACGGCCGGTGTAATGCTAGCGCCAGTGTCGGAAAATAAAACCTGGTCGCAACCTTGGTTTTTTCCAAGAATACCAGACAGTGAGCTATTGAAATTGTTTAAATTTTTTCAAAATATAGGCAATGTGCTGGACGCTGAGAGCATTTATTCCGATTGGCTGAAACGCAGACCAGAAAGACCAGAACCTAAAAAAGCTCTACCTTCGTCATTGGCACGTTATGACATTCACGGCCAAATTAATTCGATTGCTGAATTTAACCGCATTAATTCTATTGACAATGTACTGACGCGCAACGGCTACATCAAAATAGGCAATCGGTATCTACGGCCAAACTCCAGCAGCAAGATTCCCGGCGTTAGATATTGTGCTGCCTGTAAAGATGGAATTCTACGAATTATGTCTAGCGGGGGGGATGTTCTTAATGATGGAAATCCGCATGACGCGTTCGACTGCTATCGAATTCTTGAATGTAATGGCAATTTTGCCAGTGCGCTTAACTGGGACCCTAAACTGACCAGGCATAATCAGCGTCTGTTTATGGACGCTCAGGGAGAAAAAAGAACAGCTGACGTATTTAGTATATTGACAGGGGGAGTAAAGCCCCAAGCGGCTTTTAGCCTTGACGCTTTCTCACTCAATGGCAAATCTGCCGAAATGGAAACAAAAATGCTAGAAGATAAATTTGTATTGGGTCGCTTGGCTATTTTGGGACAGGCCACAGTAATTTACGCAAAACCCAATACCGGCAAAACCTTGTTAACACTGAGATTAATAATAAACGCAATCCTTAATAAGGATATCAATGGCGACGATGTTTACTACATAAATGCTGATGACTATTACAATGGAATGATTATTAAATTAAAAGTGGCCGAGCGTTATGGGTTTAAAATGTTGGCTCCCGGTCATGCAGGATTTGTTTCAAAACAGCTATTGGACTGTATTCAGGTAATGGTAAATGAAGACACCGCGCACGGAAAAATAATTGTATTAGACACACTCAAAAAATTTACAAATCTGATGGATAAAAAAACATCAAGCGATTTTATGAGGACTGGACGGGAGTTTGTTGCCAAGGGCGGCACATTGATCTTATTGGCACATACCAACAAAAACCGTGACAGTGGTGGCAAAGTAATATTCTGTGGGACTAGTGACATTGTTGACGATGTAGACTGCGCTTATACGCTAGATGAGGTCGAGAGGGTTCATGGCACCACCAAGCATGTTTTATTTGAAAACATCAAAAGTCGAGGCGATGTTGCCCGCGAGGTCGGTTACAGCTACTCTATGAATGAAGGGCAATCTTATGAAGATTTACTGAATTCAGTTATGGTGCTGGATGACAGGGCAGCAGAGCAGGCTAAGAATTCAGGGATTATCACTGGGATGCTAGATCAAAATGAGACAGCCATTAAAGCCATTATCAACGCGATTGAGCAGGGTTATACGCTCAAAACTGACTTATTAGAATCAGCACATAAAGATTCTGGCCTAAGTCGCGCGCGACTAAAAAAACTTCTTCAGGATCATACTGGCCTGCTCCCGGATCAGGGACACCTTTGGCAAGTCAAAAAAGGCGATAAGAACGCTAAATTCTATCAATTACTTCAGCCGGTAAGTTCTTGGAAACCATCTGCTAATGATTATCGCGAAGCGCGTGATGGAGAATAGTCCCGCACTCTTGAAAACTGAAAAGTTTAAAAATTTAGATGGTTTAGAAAATAAAGATGCTTGCCGACACTTGATGAACCAGTCTTTGGGGTAGTTGGCAGGTGACTTATTGCCGTTAAACCACGCCGTTACTTAGTTTTTCAAAACTTGTAAAAACTCTAAATTCTCAAAAAAGTTAAATAAAATAGACTTTTTAAATAACTAAAACCTCAAAAAAAAAGTTTGGTTTAAAATGAATTTTATCCTGGCGCTCGCAGGTTTGTGCCGGTGACTGACTTTCGCGACTAGCAGCAGTCGGCCAGTTGCGGACAACTGCATTTTGACTCTCAGTGACAGCAGTTGACGAGATACCTGTCTGTCAGTTTAGCCATGTATGCTTGATTGCACGATCTGTTGTCCTGTTGATCTTGGAACGGTTATATCCCAGCACGTAGCCTCAAATAGCCCCTCTCTCTTTTAAAAATAACCATAATAAACACCCCAAACATCCAAGCGAGAGAAGGTAAAGGAACTTGAGAGATTTGA
>Ga0208629_100264_pt1 | contig 25915 bp, 9 predicted proteins | sample LakWasMet19_HOW5_2_FD_183865 | JGI IMG/M metagenome (GOLD analysis project Ga0208629, IMG submission 183865) | Freshwater sediment methanotrophic microbial communities from Lake Washington under simulated oxygen tension - Sediment Metagenome... | ecosystem: Environmental > Aquatic > Freshwater >... | reverse complement strand
GGGCGGCAGGCGACGGAGGTGTCCAGCACGGTCACGCTCACGTTGGCGCTGACGGGCACGAAGACGGCGCGGGTGACGGGCTGCCCCTGCAGCGCCGCGTTGCCGTTGAACCACGCGTCCTGCGACGACGCGGAGTGCGTGAGCGCCGCGGTGAAGCTCGGCCCGCTGTCCACGCCGTCCTGCAGCACCGCAACCGACACGTTCTGCGAGGCGACGGCGTCCGTGGGCAGGAAGGTGAGCACGAGGGGCGGCACCTGCCCGTTCAGGAGGAAGCGCTGCGCGCCCACCGTGTCGGCCACGTGCACGGTCACGTTGAGGGCGCTGTTGGGGCGGGACACGAGGCTGACGGCGTACGTGCCGTTCTGCTGCGCGCCCTCCGTGCTGTAGACGAGGGAGCGCGTGAGCACGATCATGGGCGTCGTCTGCCGGATGGCCTGCACCGTGAGGGCGCTGCTGGGGCGCACCACGCTGCCGGTGAAGAAGGGGTCGACGACGCTGACGTCGTCCGGGTAGATCGTGTGCGACACCGTCAGGTTGGCGACGGGGTCGTGGTTGCGGACGAGGGAGGGGTAGGCGTTGTAGTCGGACTCGGAGTACATGTACACGAGCACCGTCTGCGGCACCGCCCAGTTGCTCTCGTCGAAGCGCAGGCTGCCGGGCGAGACGGACAGCACGTTGACGTCAAAGTCTACGCCCACGACCCAGGTGAAGCCCGGCCCCGGCTGCGAGGTGAGCACCACGCTGTAGTTGGCGCCCAGCCTGGTGTCGTCAAAGTCCGCCACGGTGAGGAAGGTGGCGGAGATGCGCGCCCCCGGCGCGTCGTTGTCCACCACCTGCACCGTCAGCACGGCGCCGGGCAGCACGGCCGCCGCCCCGTTGTACAGCGGGTCGGCGCTGGCGGGCGTGAGCGCCACGTCGAAGAAGCGGTCGACGAGGGTCGCGACCACCGGGGCAGCCACGCCACCCGGGGCCAGGGACGGGCTCGCCGTGGCGCTGGGCGTGGCGGTCACGCCCGCCTGCGGAACGGGAGGCGCCGAGTAGCTGTCCTCCAGCGACGTGACGGTGAGGGGCGCGGGCACCGACCAGTTGAGCGGCGTGAAGACGAGGGTGGACGTGGAGAGCACCGCGTCCCCGAGCGTGGCGCCGTCGTAGGCGGGGCCCTGCCCTGCGCGGAAGGCGCCCGCCACGGAGATGGTCACGGGAGCCCGCGGCTTGCTCGTCAGGCGCACGAAGTAGGTGTAGTTTGACCCCTCGCCGATCTGCACGAGGGGCGCCCCGCTGTAGACGACCGCTGCGGTGGCGCCGGAGGTCACGTTGGCGGTGACGTTGCTCACCGGCGCGAAGGGCGCTGAGGCGACACGTGCCTTCGGCGCCGCGGCGCTGTCGTACATGGGGTCTGCAGACGTCGCCGTGTGCACCAGCGTGATGGGGCTGGGACCGGTGGCCCCGTACGCGCGAGCGGTGTCATCCGGCGCCAACGCGAGCGTGACCGGCACCGGCGCGCTCCAGTTGGCCGCCGTGAAGAGCAGCAGGCGGTCCTCCAGGCGCGGCAGGAGCACCACCATGTTGGGATCGGGCACCACCAGCTCGATGCGCACCGCCACGGGCGCGGCGGGCTGCGTCGCCAGCGAGATGTTGTACGTGTCGTTGTACCCGGCGCCGCCCGCCGCCACGGCGAGCGTGGGCCGGCTGAGCATGATGCCGGGGGCCTTGGGGTCGACGAGGGTCAGGGTCAGGTTCTGCGCGGGCGCGATGCGCGCGCGGCTGATGCCGTGCCCGTTCGCCCCCAGCGGCACCGCGTACACGGGGTCCGCGCTCTCGCTCCACACGTCCACGCGGTACGTGTTGACGCCAAAGTACACGGCCTGCGAGGCGGGCACCAGGCGCAGGGCGGCGGGGGTGCTGAAGTTGCCGGCGTCGAACACGACGGCGCTGGCGTTGAAGGCGGGCGGGGCCACGAAGCCGCCCGCGCCCACGCTGGAGCCCGTCTGCGTGACGTTGAAGCGCACGGTGACGGGGGCGGAGGGCGCGGAGAAGAGGGCAACCGTCAGCCCGTCCTGGCCGCCCGGGTCGGAGACGGGCAGGCTGCTGCCATCGGGCGCCAGCTCCACCGCCTGCAGCGACGCCGCGGACAGCACCACGGCGGCGAAGTCGTTGTCGATGACGCGCACGAGGGGCTGCAGCGAGGCGGGGTCGGTGTAGCTCTGGTTCGCGGCGGTGACGCCCGGGTCGCCGGAGGAGACGTTGAACACGAGCTGGAAGACCTGGTCGCCGAAGGCCAGCCCGTCGTCGGGCGTGGACACGGAGATCACGACGCCGTCCTGCCAGTCTGTCGTGCCCGCGGGGATGGTGAGGCTGCTGTTGGGCACGAGGGACAGCGGCGGCGGCGCGGCGCCCGTCGCCGACGCGTTCACCAGCGCCACGCTCCACGCGACGCTCACGTCCGCCGCCGGCTGCGAGCTGAGGCGCACCTTGAGCGACTGCGCGGGGCGGCCCTCCGGCACCGCCAGCTCCGCCGGCCACACGAGCAGGCGCACCTGGCGCGGGTCGTGCACCGCCACCGTCACGAAGGGGCTGGGCAGCACGCCGCCGAAGCCGCCGTTGTACAGCGGGTCCGCGCTCGCGGTGGAGTGCGTGACGTTGAAGCTGGCCAGCGTCGGCACGAGGGCGCCGCCCGCCAGGCTGACCACGACCGCCACCACCTGCGGCGTGGCCCAGGTGGCGGGTGTGAAGGTGAGGGCCAGGCCCGCCAGCGCAGGCGTGAAGACCAGGTTGCCCGCGTCGGGCACCCCCAGCGTCACCACCACGTCCGCGGAGGGCTGCGACTCAAGCACGACCGCGTAGCTGGCGGAGGCGCCGTTCACCGCCACGGTCAGGTGCTCGGCGGTGAGCAGCACCGCGCTGCCGCGCTGGTCCGGGTACAGGCGCACGGCGCTGCTGCTCGTGTACGCGACCGCGCCGACGCGGTAGTCGGCGTCGTAGCCGTACGTGTACGTGATCACGCCGGTCAGGTATGGCGTCGCCAGCTGCAGGCCGCGGTCGGGCGCGGCGGGCGTGAGCGTGATGTTGGCGGGCACCGTCCAGTTGGCGGCGGTGAAGGACACGAAGGAGGGGCGGACGGACACGTACTGCGCGCAGTCCCCGCCGAGCGACAGCGTGACGTGGAAGTACTCGCGCGAGCCCGCGGCGGGGTTGGTGCGCAGCTGGAAGGCGACGGGCGTCGAGTTCATCGCCAGCTCCGCGAGGGAGGCGGACAGGATGGGCGGCAGCACCGTCTGCGCCGACCAGTCGCTCGGCGACGCCGACGGCGACGGCGTCGCGGAGGCGGTGGGCGACAGGGACGTGGACGGCGTCTGCGTCGGCGTCACGGTGGCGGAGATGGAGGAGGTGCTCGAGTCCGTCGGCGCCATCGTCGCGCTGGCCGACCAGGAGATGGAGGCGGTGATGGTGGCGGACTGCGACGCCGTGTTGGTGGAGGAGCCCGTCTCTGCAGGGACAGCGCGGGGGAAGCACGTTGCAGGGGAGCACGCACGCACGTTTAGGGACAGTGGCGAGGTAGAGCCTGGACGTCTGAGCCACCGCCGCCTCAACTGGCGCACTACAACCGCTCCGCCAGGCCCCCCGGCCGCGCCGCGCGCTACGCACCCGTCTCCGACATGGTCATGGAGCCCGTGTTCGTGGCCGTGCCGGTGTTGGTGGCCGTGATGGAGCTCGTGCTCGTGTAGGAGGGCGTGGTGGTGACAGACGCAGTCGAGCTCTGCACGGGACGGGTGGGAGGGCGAGGGCTCAGATGGCGGACACGTGGCGGGGTTGTGGGAAGTGGAGCGCCCGCGGGCCGGCGCCGCACCGCTTCCGTGGTTCCATTACGACCGCCTGCGCAGGGCGCAGAGACGCACAGGCGCGGCGCGCTGCCTGCCCGCCTGCCTGCTGCTGCTGCTACGCACCGCCGTCTCGCTGGACGTCATCGTGGTGCTCGCCGTGCCGGAGGCGCTCACGCTGGAGGAGGCCGTCAGGGAAGGGGACGACGACTCCGACGGCGACACGGACGCCGTGATGGAGCCCGACGGCGTGTCTGACGCGGTGGCGGAGATGGACGCGGACAAGCTCTGCAGGAAGGGAGGGGAGGGGAGTGGCAAGCCGCGCACGGGCGTCAGCGCAGGCATCGTCGCACGCGCTCTGGCGACAGGCAGACACGGACGGCGGCAGGGGGCGGCTTCCGAGCCGGGCGGCGTGCTCTCCGCGGGCAGCGGTGTACAGCACAGCACCACCACACCGCAGGCTGCGCCCAGCCACGGCCCGGTCCACTCACGATGGAGACGGAGCCGGAGATGGACAGCGAGGGCGACACCGAGCCCGAGATGGAGGTGGACACGGAGGCGGAGGGCGAGACGGAGCCGGATATCGAGATGCTCAACGAGGCGGTGATGGACGCCGTCTCCGACTCGCTGATGCTGACGGACGCGGAGACGCTGGGGCTCGGGCTAGTGGAGACGCTCGTGCTCACGCTGGCGGTGACGGAGGCGGACTCGCTCGAGCTGGGGCTCGTCGACTGGGACGGGCTCACGGAGGAGGTCGGCGTCTTTGAGGGCGTGCGTGTGGACGTCGCGGAGGCGGGGGGCGGGGCCCCGAGCTCGCGCGCCCAGCCGCCGAGGCTGTGCTCGTACGAGACCTGCCCGCCCGTAAGGTCCGCACCCCGGTCGTAGCCGTCGCCTGTGCCGCCTGCCTCGCCGTCGCGTAATGGCTGCGCAGCGGGACGCATGGAAACGTCCAGCGCAGCCCTGCCGCGTTGCTGTGACGGCTCGTCGGCGTGAAACGCGCGCGCCAAGTTTGCAGCGCCTCTTCTCATCCCCGCAAACACGGAATGAAGGAACCCAGCAGGCTCTTGCTGCACGGCATCCTCGCCGGCGGCTGGCAGCCCCGAGTCATTCGAAACTGTCCGGAGCCGCTGCGGCTGTTGGTCCCGCGCGCCCGAGGTTCCACCAGCTGCTGCCAGCACCTCGGCGCCCGCACCGGCGCCAACGGCGAGCGCGGAGAGCAAAACACCCAGCAGCAGGACCCTGTGCGACCCCACGCTGCTCACGACCCATGGTGACGAATTGCGTCGTCTGCCGGCCGGCGCCGGCGGCTGTCCGACATGCGCGCTAGAGAGTGCCATTGCCCGGTGGGCGGGTGCAACAAATCGGGTACAGGCGCTCAACCGACAACGCGCTCCCTTACGGAAACCGGGTGCCGCAGGTCGTCATCGTTCGGGGGGTTTGAGTTTGAAAACTTTTCGTGCCGCTCATCCACGCAGGAGCGCCACCAAAAAACACGCGCTGCCGGGGGCTCCAGCACGTCAGTTAGAGAATAACCTGGCGTCGGCGCCTGGCTGCTGTCCCCTGGCCCGTTGCGAAATCGACTTCGTCTCATGAAAGCGGCTGTCCGTCTCTGCACGTGGTCGATCACCGGCACGACAGTCGCGCACGCACTCAGATCTGCGCGGCGGATCCCGGCCCGGCGCCTTGTTTGACGCCTGCGGTGCCCTCCGGCACACAATTGCGGTGCCGAACTTGTCGCACGAGCGCTGCCCGCTGCGCGCTTGCGCACAAATTTTTGCCATGGCCGACGCCGGCGTGCAGCCCCCGCTGCTGCGCATTGTGCTGAAAGGTGTGCAACTTACCTGAACGGGCTGCGCTGGTTCCTTCGCTGGCACGTGGGCACCGCTCGCTGCCATGCGCGTGGCTCCGCTGCTGGCCCGGACCCGGGTGTTCTCCCTGGTCGCAGAACCCTGTCGCCGATGCCCCTCCGTGCTCTGATCTGCGTTGCAGTGCTGTACGTGGTAGCCCATGGCGCTGAAGCGGAAGCCCACCCCAACTTCGGCACCTCGGGCGAAGTTGGCACGATGGTGGCCGCGGTGGGCAACCAGGCACGCGTCATCTCCAAGGTCAAGCTGAAGCGGGAGAGCGACGACCTGGCCACCGTGCCCGCGGCGCCGCCGGTGTCCTTTGACAAGCTGACCGGCCAGGAGCAGTTGAGCTGCACAGTCGGCTCCTTTGGCGCAGGTGGGGGCGAACGAAGCTCAGCAGGACGACAGCTGCTGCAGTGTTTGTTGCTGAGCGCTGTCCGTGACCGTCTCCTCAACCCCCCTCCTCCGTGACTGACCCCGCCTCGGCTGCAGGCTCCCTGCCTCTTGCATTCCTGACGACGGACAACCAGCCGCAGCAGCGCGAGCTGGCCCTCGTGTCTGGCGCCGTCTCGGGGCCGCCCCGCTTCACCCTGCACGTGTCGCTGGAGCGCATGCCTATGCCGCAGCCCGCGGCCGCGGCGCCCAGCGGCGGCATCGGCGGTCTGCGGCACACCCGCAGCGCCGTCAGCATCGCGGCCGCGCGGGCGGCAGCTGGCGCATCCCGCGGCAGCAGCCCTGCGCCGCCCTCGGGCGCCGTGCCCGCACCGACCGCCGACCCCGCGGCCGCGGCCGCTGCGCCGGGGCCGGCACCTGGAGCGGCGTCCCCCGTGCTCACTGCTGCCTCGCCGGCCCCTGCCGCTGCTGCTACTGCTGAGTCCAAGCCGCCGCGGGCGGTGCGGCCGCCCGCGCCCTCCCCTGCCGCCACGCAGATTGAAACCGTCCAGTTGACGCTGCCAGCCCCAGCCCCGTCGCCGGCGCCAGCGCCTGCCCCACCGGCTGCGCGTGGGTCGGCAGCGGGCGTCTCGCCGACCGCGGCTGCCGCTGCCGCGCCGAAGTCGCCTGCAGGTGCAGGCGCAGGGGCCGCAGCTGCACGCCGCTCTCCCGCCGCCGCCAGCCCCGCCGCCGCTGCTGCCGCCGTCCCCTCTGCGGCCGCGGGCCGTGGCGGCGTGGCCAGCGCTGGCTCTCCCGCTGCCGGTGCCCTCGTGAGTCCGCCGGTGCCGCTGGGCTCGGGTGCGCTGCCCGCCTCCCCCGCTGCGCCTGCCTCCCCGTCGCAGGGCGAGGCCGGCCACGTGCGCGGCGAGCGCAGCCTCTCCTCTGAGATCCTGTCCATCGCGTCGGGGGAGGCGGAGGCGGGGGCGGCCGCAGCGCCACGGCGCGGCGGCGCTGCGGCGGGGGCGCCGAGCAAGCCCCTCGCTGCTGGTGCTGCAAGCCCCCTCGACGCGACCGCCTCGCCGCTGCCGGCCGCAGGCGGCGGCGCCAGCGCCGGTGGCGGCGTCACCCCGCTCCCGTGCCGCCTGATTGACTACTTCGGCGTGATGGTGAGTCAGACGGTGACCCTCTCGCCGGCGGACCAGGAGGCCATGCTGGAGAGACTGACGGAGGCGGAGGCGGCCGCGGCTGAGGGCGCGGAGGCGGGCGAGAGCTACGCAGCCGCTGCAGCCGCCTCCGCCGCCGCGGGCCTCGGCCACCCCGACGACAGCGACGAGGAGGGCGCTGCGGGCGGGGGCGCGGCTGGGGGCGGGGGCGGCGGCGGTGCGCGCCTGCCCTCGTACGACCCCGACACGGGCACCTTCCGCCGCCGCGTGGGCGCCATGCAGTACCGGTACCCCAAGGCCGACCACGCGGACGTGCCCTTCCCCGAGAACGTGGACTGGTTCGTGTTCCCCAACGGCATCGCGCCCACCGTGCAGCCGCTGTCGGCGGAGCACCGGCCCGCCACGCGCCGCTCCGTGTTCGTGCTGAGCAACGTGGGCGGGGCGGGCGGCGGGCAGACCATGTACGGCTGCTGCCTCACCGCGTACCGCAAGGAGGAGGACGAGGGCGGGCTGCTGGAGGGCGAGGAGGGCGGCGGCCCCTCACCCTCCGCCCTCTTCTCGGCCCGGCCCGGGGAGGCGCGCTGGTGGCCCGTGGTGCTGTTCATGCTGACGCGCTACCCGCTCGTGCCGCAGCTGCAGGCGGTGCTGGAGGCGGTGTACGACGCGTACGACGCGGGGACGAGCACGGGGGCGCTGGGGGAGGGCGAGGAGCTGCCGCGCCCCTTCTGCGGCCTCACCGACTACCTGCGCATGCTCGTGCACGAGGTGCCGCTGCCCGTGCGGCGCATGAACATGGCGGTGCAGCTCTTCCTGCCGGGCATCGCGCCCACGCTGCAGCCCGCAGACCCGGCAGCGGCGGCGGGTGAGGGCGGCGTGGTCGTGGGCGGCGGCACCGCCACCCTGTACCTGCCCGCCCCCGATGTGCTGCCGCACCTGCAGTTCTCCGCGGCGCGCCTGCTGCGCATCTTCCCGCCGCGCGCCCTGCTCGCCCTGCTCTCCGCCCTCGCGCTGGAGCGGCGCGTCGTGGTGGTGGCGCGAGCCGTGCAGCAGCTGGTGGAGGTCGCGGAGACGTCCATCGCGCTGCTGTACCCCCTCAAGTGGGAGCTGCCCTTCATCCCGGTGCTGCCCGCGCACCTCGCCCCCGACTGCCTCTCCTCGCCCATCCCCTTCGTGTACGGGCTGCTGACCAGCTACGCGGCCTCCGCCCTCTCGCAGGTGGCTGCGGGCGACACGGAGGGCGTGGTGCTGGTGGATGTGACCGCAGGGGTGGTGGAGGTGGGGATCGGGGGGTACCTGCGGAGGCGGCGGCGCATGCGGCGCGCCGCGGAGGCGGGCGTCCTGCTGCTGCCCAGCGAGGCGGGCGGCGAGGCGGGGGCAGAGTGGGACGAGGAGGGCGACGAGGACGAGGCGGCGGCCGCTGCGGCAGAGGCGGGCGAGGGGGAGGCTGACGGCAGCAGCGGGGAGGGCCACGGGGCCTCTGCCTCTGACGGCGCCTCTTCCGGCAGCAGCAGCAGCAGCGGCTCCGCCTTCCCCACCACGCTGCTGCCCTTCCCGGAGCCCCTCCAGTCGGACTACCTGGCAGCCCTGGGCGCGCTGGCGGGGCGGGCAGGCGAGGTGCTGGCCGCGGCGCGGGGCAGGGGGCAGCGCCGGGGCGGCGGGTTCGCCGAGGAGCAGGGGGAGGGCGAGGCTGGCGTGGACGGCGAGGGCGAGGGGGAGGAGGACCCCGCCTTCCAGCACGCCGGCTTCATGTTCGCCCGATCCCCCGCCCCCCTCTCCCCCGGGGAGGCCGCCTTCAACCTGGAGGTGCAGGGGCTGGCGGCTCGCGCCATGTCCGTGCTGCTGCACGGGTACAGGGGAGCCACCTTCTTCCCGGGCCTGCCCCCGCAGTACCAGGCGGTGCTCGCTGCGGAGCCGTACATCGACGGCAAGGTGCGCGCCCTCGCCTCCGCTGCGGCGCTGGGGCGCGCCAAGGCCCTCACGCAGGCAGCCGCCGCGGGGCTGGCGGCCCCCGCTGCGGGGGCCACTGCTGGGGTGGGGGCAGGCAGCGCCGTCGCAGCTCGCAGCTTCTTCAGCGCCCTCTGCGAGACGCAGTGCCTGGCCGTGCTGCTGGGGCGCCACACCAGCATTCACCTGCGCCCCTTCCACGCCCTCACCGCCACCCTCTCCCCCTCCGCACCCGCGCTGGCGGACAGCAGGGGGTGGCTGCCCCCCACCTCGCAGCCGGAGCTCACCCTCGTCGTCCCGCCGCCGGGCTACCCCGCCCTGTCGGACTGGCAGATCAGCGACCCCGCCACGGGCGCCCGCGCCCTGCCCCCGCCCCCCGGCCAGGAGCACCTGCTGCCCGCTCCGCAGCGCGTGAAGAAGGCCCGCAAGGGCGAGAAGCGCGCGGGCGAGGCGGAGGTGGCGCGGCGCTGGAGCAGCGCGGAGGTGGCGCGCGCCCTGCGGCTCGACACCTGGTCCGCGCAGGAGCTGGAGCTGCTGGCGGCCGCCTCCGCCCGCGGCAACAACGGGCTGCGCGGCGACGACGTGGGCGGCATTCACGAGAGCACGGCGCAGGAGCAGGTGCTGGCGGAGACGGCCGCGCTGCTCACCGCGGCGGCGGAGGCGGCCGGTGAGGCAGCAAACCCAGTGGTCGGCCGCCTCACCAGCCGCGCCTCCGGGGCGGGGGGCGGCGGCTCAGCCTCCGGCGCGGCGGCGGGCCTCCGGACGGCCTCCTCCAAGCGGCGGGTGCAGGCTGCGGTGTCGCAGCGGCGGCGCGGGCTCGGGCGCGGCGGGCGCTGGTGGCGGCGTGCCACTGCCGTGACCCTCGAGGAGCTGAGCGACATCGACGAGGAGGGCGGGGGCGGCGGGCTGGAGGGCGAGGAGGGCCCTGGCCTGCGCGAGGAGCAGGAGGCGCGGCTGTACGCGTGGGTGCAGGGCTGCCTCGTCAAGGGCGGCGGCCACGGCAGCGCCAGCCTCACGTCCCCGCCCGGGGGCGCACACGGGGCCGCCGCCGCGCTTGTGGGCACGGTGCACGGGGTGCCGTGGGCGGACGAGGACGACCAGCTGGTGCGCCTGTTCGGCCACCCCGCAGCGCGCCCCGCCTTCGTGTACATCCTGCAGACGCAGCTGCTGCTCAGCGCGGGGCTCACCGCGCCCCTCTCGGGCGCCAACGCGCGCTCCTCCCTGCAGCTGCAGCCGCTGCTGGGCCTCGGCGTCTCGGCGCACGCGCTCACGTCGGGGCGAGCCCTCGGCGGCAGCGCCCTGGGCGGCTCCAGCCTCGCTGCAGCATGCTCCAGTGGCGGCGCCGCTGCGGCGGGCGGTGGCGGCGGCGGCAGCGGCCTGGTGCTCTCCCCCGCCCACGCTGGCAGCAGCGGCAGCGGCGCTGCCTCCGCCTCCGCTGCTGCCTCCGGCGGCAGCACCGCGCGCACCCTCCTCACACAGTACCTCTCCCCGCTCCGCTTCCAGCGCCTCGCGGCCGCCTGCTCCGCCCTGCTGGCCGCCTGCCTGGAGGCGCGCGACTACGCCACCGCCGCCCCGCTGCTGCAGGCGGCGTACTTTATATTTACCGAGCCCTCCGCGCACCCCAAGGACGGGCAGGCGGTCCAGGCCGCCCTCGCCGCGGCGGCGGCGCGCAAGCCCGCGACAGCCGGCACGGCGGCGGCGTGGTCCTCCCCGCGGCAGTACCTGCACCAGGAGCTATCTGCGGAGGCCATGTGGCGCCAGCTGCCCTTCTGGGAGGCGTACGTGGCGCAGGCGCTGGCCGTGGAGGAGCAGCAGACGCGGCTGCTGCACCTGCAGGTGCTGCGGCACTCGGCGCCCTCGCCCGCAGCCGCCCCTGCGCCTGGCAGCGAGGCGGGCGCCTCTGCCACAGCTGCTGCCGCCGCCGCAGCGGCCACCAGCATGGCCAGCGTGGCCCTGGCCAAGACCCCTGCGGGGTGCAGCTACATCTACAGCTTGCTCTCCGCCCTCATCGCCCCCATGCTGGCCCTGGGGGTCGCCCCCGGGGAGGTGCGCGCCTTCGCCTCCCGCCTGTCCGTCCGCTTCCGCATGCCCCTCGGCGAGGAGCGCACCGTGCTGGCCCTCGTGGACAGCCTGGGGGCGCCCGCGCCCTCGCCCGCAGGCGGCGCGGCGGCGGAGGGCGGCGGCGCAGCCGTGCCCGCCGCCTCGGCGACCGCGGCGGCTGCCGCCGCCGCCACGGCGCGCCGCCAGCTGAACTGGTACGCGCCCTTCGCCACGGGCTCTGCGGCAGCGCAGGCCGTGCTCGCGCCCGCCGCCGCCGCCTCCGCTGGCGCCACGGGCCTCGGCAGCGGGCCGTCGCTCGCGTCCGCAGGCGGGGCGGGCAGCGGCGGCGGCAAGGGCGCCTTCAGCCTCGCCGCGGCGTCCACGGCGGCGTCGGCGCTCGCGACCTCGGTGACCTCCGCTGCCTCCGGCGCGGCCAGCAGCCTGGCCTCCACCGCGGCGGGCATCGCAAGCTCCGTCACGGCCACCGTCTCCTCCGCAGCGAGCGCGGTGTCCCCCGCGCCCGCGGCCAGCACGGCACCTGCTGCCTCCGCTGCGGGGGCGAGCGGCAGCGGCACGGTGCCGGCAGCGGCTGCGGCTCCCGTGCCCGCCGCCGCAGCCGCTGCGGCGGCGCCACCCCCCGCGGGTGCAGAGCAGACCGCGAAGCCGAAGGTCGACGCTGGCTCGGCGGCAGGGGCAGGGGGCTCCGCTGACTCTGGCCTCGCTGCCACGCCTGCGCCTGCGCCCGCCGCCGACGCCGGCTCCGCCGCGGCTGCCGCCGCAGACGCAGGTGTGAGTGCTGCCGGCGAAGCGGCGGGCGCGGGCGGGGTGCCGCAGCACCCGTGGTCCTCGCTGCCGCAGAAAGACGCGGAGGCGGCTGCGCGGCACCTGGTGGCGCTGCGCCGCTTCCCGCCGCAGCCCTCCGCTGAGATGCTGGCGCTGGCCAAGGCGGCGGCGCGCGGCGGGATCTTCAAAAAGGCGGCGGCCGCTGCTGCCGCGCCGGGCGCCGCCTCCGACGCGGTGACCTCCTCCTCTCTGCAGGCGAGCGCGCAGATGCCGGAGGGCGGGCTGGCGGACAAGCCGGCGGCCCCCGCAGCGGGCGCCCTCGCCCCCGTCGCCACCGCAGCGGTAGGGGGCGGCGCCGCGGCACCCGCCTCCCTCACCTCCCCCGCCTCCGCGAGCAGCGGCGCCGCGGCTGCCTCCGTGAGCCCCACCGCCCCCCTGCCCAAGGATGCGGGCCGCCGCATGCCCATCACGCGGGCCTTCGGGCAGGCGGTGGGCCTCAGCGTCCTCGCCTCCTCCTTCGCAGCGACCTCGGGGGGCGACGCCGCGGCGGAGGAGGCGGCGGCGGGCGCGCCCGCCTTCCTGAGCGCGGGCAGCCGCGGCGGGGCGGGCAAGGAGGAGGGCGCGCTGGACGTGGCGCTCGAGACGGTGTCGCGCGGGGTGCGCCACCGGCTGGGCGCGGGCACCGTCGCCAGGGAGGGCGCGGGGTCGGGGGGCGGGGAGGGCGGCGTGGCGATGTCCTGCCTCTCCTTCCGCGGCCACGCCCCCTTCGCTGCCATCACAGCCCTCTCGCACGACACGCGCGACCATCGCGTGGCCACGGGGGGCAACGACGGCCGCGTGACGCTGTGGGACATGGGTGCGCGGTCCTACGTGCACACGTACGAGGAGCACGCCGCAGCCGTGACGGCGGTGCGGGTGTGCGGCGACGTGGTGGTCTCCGCCTCCCAGGACGGCAGCGTGCGGGTCTCCTCCTTCACGCGCGCCGCGTACGGCCTGGCGGAGGGGTCGCGGACGGGGGCGCGCCCCTCGCTCGCCGCCAAGGCCGCGGGCAAAGACACGCCATCAGCGGCCCGCAAGGCGGCGGCTGCTGCGGCCAAGGAGAAGGAGGCCAAGGAGGCCAAGGATAAGGCTGCAGCTGCTGCAGCTGCGGCGCCGAGCAAGTCTTCGTTCTTCTCCTTCGGGCGGCGGAAGGAGGCGCCCGCAGCGCCGCCTGCACCTGCGCCTGCGGCCGAGGAGGCGGAGGCTGAGCGGGTGCGCAAGGCGAGAGAGGCGGCGGAGGCGGAGGGCAAGCGTTTTGACGACGAGGAGGCGGACAGCGACGACGACGACGAGGAGGAGGAGGACGAGGGCGAGGTGGGGTCGTCAGCAGCGGCTGCCGCCGCGTCTGCGCAGGCAGCGGAGGCCAGCAAGAGCGAGGAGGCTGCAGGCGGCAGCGCGCACGGTGCCTCAGCTTCCTCCTCCTCAAGCGGCCTCGGCCTCGGGCTTGGGCTGCCCTTCCCCTTCCCGCTCCCCTCCATCGGAGGCGGCGGCGGCGGCTCGGCAGCCAAGTTCACCTCTGCGCTGCGCCTGACGGGGCACTCCGGCCCCGTGACGGCGCTGGACGTGTGGGAGCGGCCCGAGGAGAAGAAGGCAGGCGGGTGGTTCAGCCGGGGCAAGGCCGCAGCCGCAGCAGCGGGCGACGCAGCGGACGCGCCCCGCACACTGCCGGCCGCCTCCACGTACGCCATCGTCACGGGCGGCGCCGACGGCACGGTGCGTGTGTGGAGCGCGAACTGGCGCGTGGCGCGCAACGGGCGCGCGCGCGGCGCCGCGATGCCCCTCTTCACGCACAGCAACCTGCACCGGGCAGGCACCATTGTGGAGGCGGTCAAGCTGTCGGCGGACGGGCGCCTTGCCGCCACCGCGGGCCGCGACGGGGCCATCGGCATCGTGGACGTGCCTGCGGGCAAGACGTGGGTGATGACCAAGCCCAAGCCTGCCAGCCGCGGCATCCTGGGGTGGGGCAGCCGCGCCGCAGAGGCGGTTGACCCCGTCGCCGCCCCCTCCGGCCTGCCCATCACCAGCATCTCAATCGACGTGGGGCGCCGCCCCGTGACCGTCACCTCCGCAGGTGCGGACGGCACGGTGCGTGTGTGGGACGTGCTGCGCTCTGGCGGGGTGGCGGCCGCCTTCCCCTCCGGCTCCCCCGTCTGGGCCTTCGCCACGCTGCCCGCCCACGGCGGCGGGGCCCCGCTGTACAATGCCGACGGCTCCCTGCTGGCGCCCGCCTCCCCGCTGGGCGACAGCTACTTGGTCAGCGGCCACGAGGACGGCGGCGTGCGCAAGTGGGACGCGCGTAAGGCCACCGTGCCGCTCGCATTGTACCGGGGCCACGGCGGCCCTGTGACGAGCGTGGCGACCCTCGGCGACAAGATCCTGAGCGGGTCGACAGACGGGGGCGTGCGGCTGTGGGACGGCAGCACCGGCCTCTCGCTGCGCTGCGACGGGCACACGGCGCAGGTGTGCGGCGCCTCGCTCACGCCGGACTACTTCCTGTCCGCGGGCTGGGACGGCTCCCTGCGCTGCTGGTTCCCCACCGCAGCGTGAGCGCCGGACGACTGCGCAGCTGCGCAGCGAACCAAGCCGGCAGCTGGCATGGGACGAGTTTCAGAGTCCCCGGGGCCGGGCCAGGTCAACAGCCGCTGCAGGCTGAGCGGAGCGGATCGGGGGTCGAGCCGTTCACTGTAGGCAGGCCAACACCGTCGAGGGCTGTAGGTGCGTTAGGTGCTGAATGCAGAAGCGCGTGCTGCGAGCATGCGCCTGAGAGACGTGGAAGCGCGAGGGCGCTGCAGGTAAGCCGTTTCAAGTTGTCAACTTTGCGGGTCGATATCCATCGGCCGCGCATGCATGCAGATGGCGAAGTTCGAATCCGTCGAGCCGTTCGTTCAGAGTCAATATGTGCCACAGTTCGTCGTTGTCCCGAAATTCTTCAACAGGAGCTCGAGTCGTTGCACGAATGGGTCGACAAGGCCGCGCCCTTGTCATAACAAGCTTAAGCCTGATCATGTCCGGATCCTCCACGGCCGTCGGGATGTCCTGATGAGTCCAAAAGTATAAAATTGAAGTGTCGCGGCAGCTGTCGAGATGTCTCAGTCGCTACAGCATGTGCCACTTATCACGACGAGGCCTCGGGACAGCATTTGCCAGCCCGCGCAGCGCTAGCAGCTGCAGGCTGCGCACGCATGCGTGCTTGCCGACCATTGACGCTGGGTCGCCCCATGTACACGCGCGCGGCGACATGTGACGCAGGGCTGCCCCCGGGTCGCCCCTGCATACTGCAGCCGCGACGTACGCCGAGCCCCAGACAGCGCTGGCGCTGCCAGCAGCACTCGGGGTTGCGCCTCCTGCTCCGCACGGGCTGTCGGCTCTCGCGGTGACACCGCTGCTGGATGTCCTGCCCCACCGTCCCAGCTAGCTGAACGGTGCGCTCACTCAAAGTCCGTCTCGTTGTAGATGCCTGGAACCCATGTGTTGGCCTTCTCCGCCACCGCCTTGACCACCGTGTTGCGGTGCGCGCTGATGCCGATCTCCGCCAGCCACTCGTAGAAGGCGTTCACGTGCTCCTGCGATCACAGGTGAGGGGAGAGGAGGGCAGGGGAGGCAGCGGCAAGGAGCCGAGGTGTCGAAGGGGAAACGGACGGCGGGGGAGGAACGAGCATCTGTGCACCAACGCACTCTCGACAGCGGCGCTGACGTGTGTGACTCACCACCGCAGTCATCTTGGGTGCGCGCAACTTCAAAAACTGGCCCATGAGGGCATGCGTGGTCTCAATGCCTGCGCTTTCCAGCTTGGCCACGCCAGCTGGGCCTGCAGAGCGATGGCACCGTTCGATCATCATGGCAGCAGTTCAGGCACGTCCGTTCCCCGGGCGACGAGTGGACGGGGCTTCTCGCGTGAGCGACGCACCAATTCCTGGCACACGCGTCAGGTCCTCCGGGAGCACAGCCTCCATGACGAAGGCCGCAAATGTGTCATCTTTCACCGCGCTGCAAGGAATACGCCAGCGACGGGATTTGTGGGACCGGGACACAATTACTTGCCCGTTGGGAGCCGAAGGTGCCGCCCGCCATCGCTCCAGCGAGCTCTGTGCGCTGCCCTAGCAATGCAGTACTCACGAGGTGGCTGCCGGGTTGTATCCCTTCTTGGCTGCAGACATATTGATGTTGCCGGAGTCTGCACCCAGCGATGATCGGTCGGTCGCCGTCAGTTGGTTGTGACATCCGAGAGAGTGCGCACAGCAAGCGCTGTCATGCAGCGCACCCCCACGAAACCAAACAAGCTCACAGGGCCATCTCAGCAGCCGGGGTCAGCTTCTGAGCTGGGCACCGACGGCGATGGCGATGTCCAGCTGCAACCTGCAACCGCCGAAACTTACACTGAATGCAAGAAAAGATGATGCCACGAGTGTCTTCGATGCGTTCAAGAAAGTGCAAGCAGTTGTGGACGCACCCCAAACTCAAATGGGCCGGGCATCGGCGACGCCTGCGATGTTCTTTCAGTTCCGGTCCTCTGACAAAAATGGCGAATGCCGCTTCGGAATGCGATTAAGTTTTCAAGACCCACGACGAGCCCAGCGATTGAGTCGTTGGTGGAGGAGGCCGCTCAGACACACTGAGAAACGCGCAGTGCGCGGCTGCTTTGAAACTTTTCGAGCATCTGCGAACGGAGCCGTTGGCGGGCTGCCTCAAGGTTGCAGTCCTCGGATGAGTCGCGCCGAATGGCGCCGTTTGCTCTGCGCCGGATTGGTCGCCACAGCCGGGTGCCTTCCCCTTCGCGACGCGACCATCACTTCCGTTGATAGCATTGCCTTCGCCAGCTGCAACAAGCACGACGAGCCGCAGCCGTTTTGGGCGGACATCGCAGCAGTGAATCCAGATTTGTTTTTGTGGCTGGTCAGTCGAAATCATAACCGTCTTGCTCGGAACCGGGTACAAGTGGGGCGAATGTGTCGCCTCGTATCGCTCCGTGGGACCTACCTCGCTCCTCGCGCAACGTAAGGAGTGATTGCAGGGCGACATCGTCTACCTGGACGACAAAGTCATCTGGAAGTGGCGCATCCCTGCCGACGCAGGCAAGGTCCAGCGGGTGTTCCACGCCCAGAGAAACCTGCCAGCATATGCTGAATTCGCCGAGCGGTTTCCAATCACGGGTATCTACGACGACCACGGTGAGCTGCATGGGTTTTCATGCGACACGAACGTTGCCTTGTTCTGTCCAGCTTCGCCCGGGGCCACACACGGCCCCACTCGTAACTTCACTCGCCCTCTTTCACGTACGCCGTTTGGTGCAGACCTGGGCCAGAATGACGCCGATCGGACGTGGGACCGGAGCGTCACCGAGGTGGCGCGCCAGAGCCTCTTCGAGTTCCTTGACGAGCCGGCAGACTCAGCGCGCCGCCGGCGGCAGGGTGGCGGGGTGTATGGGCACTTTATGCTTGGGTCTGCGCCTCGCAGGGTGCGCCTGATCCTCCTCGACGTGCGCACCTTCCGGGACCCCTGGTTTGAGGACCGGCCCTCCGACGACCCCCGCCTGCAGCAAGACCTCCTGGGGCAGGCGCAGTGGGCGTGGCTGGAAAGCGTGCTGCGCGACCCGGGAACCGCTGCGGAGGTCACACTCATTGCCAACGGACTGCAGATTATTGGACGCAACGACCCTTGGGTGGGGGAGCTGTGGGGGAAAGCCCCAGAGTCGCAGGCGCGGTTGCTCGCCCTTCTCGCTGCCACCAACACGAGCGGGGCCTTCCTGCTGAGCGGCGACGTCCACGTGGCAGAGGTGAACCGCCTGGCGTGCGCAGGTCTCGGCTACCCTCTCTATGAGTTCACTGCGTCCGGCCTCACCCACAGCTGGGGCGGCTGGCTCATCGGCAGTGTGTGGCGTGCCATCGTCATGGGACACACACGGGTGCCCGGCGGCTTGTACCAGGAGCGCCACTGGGGCGAGGTCCGGTTCGACTGGGGTGAGGTGGCGGTGCCCGTGGATCCTGCAACAGGGCGCTGTCCGCCCGACAGCGTGCCAGCGGCTGAGTTCGCGGCTCGCTTCCCGAACGCCACGCTGGCGGCCACCGCGGCCCAGTGCGTGGCTAACAACCCGGAGAGCAGCACGGTGGAGTTTCGAGTGCACGGTGTTGCAGACGGACGCGTGCATGTGCAGCAGGCAGTGCGCCTCTCAACAGTGCGGCCGCGTGGAGGTGCTGGGCTGCGCCGCCTGGAGCATGCGGGGCTTGCAGGGGAGCGCGCGGTCAAAACTGCCTGCGCACGTCTCAAGGCTGGTGCAGCAGTGGCACATAGTGGGGTTAACTACTCGGTTGTGACTGGTCCGGAGCGGGAGGCGGAGTTTGATGTTGCGCTGCGAGACTACGCCTGCTCTCCCCAGGAGCTCGAGTCACCGGACGACACCGGATACCCGCTGCTCACGAACGCAGAGCGCATCCAGCGGGAGGACCTGCAGCGAGAGCTGGGGGCTGCCATCCGCGCCTGCGCTGCATCCAGCCTGCAAGCGGGCTCCTCCCCAGAGTGCCGCCGCTTCATGCACACCTGCTCGCCCAAGCTGACGCTGGGTGACGCGATGTACTATTTCGTCGGTCACGGCATTGTGCTGGCTGCGCTGTGGGGCGTGGTGGGCTCAGGATTTGCGCTGGCTGCAGTGAGCTTGTGGAAGGGCAACGCCTGGCCGGGAGGGCGCTCTGTGTGGGTACCGGTTGGCATCGCGATCGTTGCAGCGGTGTTCGGCCTCATACGCGTGCTCGTGTAGGACTGCGGGGGGTTGATACTGTTCGCGTTGCTGGTTAGACGGCATGCGCATGTGTCCCGACTCACACCTCGAAACATGCATATGGCTACCCACCCCCATTGCGCCAATCCTGAAAACAATGGCTTCTGCCATCTGGACATCGACATGGATTATGTATTCGGACATAGAGTCAAATGCAACGAGCTCCACCTATGTGTATCGATCGATCTCGAGATCTAGATGCTCGAGCTCGCATGCACATAACCAATCAATATCGCGAACAAACCAGGGCGAAAGCGCTTGCAGCTCTGAATGCAACCGCTCACATGCATGCACCCTCGTCACAGAGCTTGAGGCGACACGAACGCCAGCAGACATGCAGTGCGCAATGTGGCACGCGAACGGGCAACATTCAGCGTGACTCAGGCGGCGGCCAGCACCACAGCCCGATATCGCCCAAACAGCTGCTCAGCAACAAAAGGTTGTGACCGGCAGCTCGGGAGGCTTGCAATCAAGGTTGGCAGGCTGCAGCTCCCCAAATGAAGTACGCCAGGCCAAGTTTCCATCTCGGGACAATCCGTCCAATACCCGCTACCTGGGGCTTGCAGGAAAAGCGAGAGGCGGAGAAGTCGCCAACGATGACAAGGGTCTGAGCTCCACGCCTCTTGCATCCGGCAGAGTGGGGGGCAGGTAGCTACCCGAGCTCACGGCGGAGCTGGCAGCGGACTGCGCGGACGGCGCTCGAATCCGAGGAGGGGTTAGTTGCGACAGCATTGCTCGCAGAGAATCGGTGGCAAAAGGTTGCCCCTCGGCCTGGCGGCGTGTCCGCTGAGGCGGGTCCACAATGTGCAGGGCCAGGGACGTCGCAGGCGGCGGCGAACCGGATGGCACTCGAAAGCCGGCAACGGCTGTGCTCGAGGCCGCACGCGCTGCGGAGGCTGCGTACCGTTGCGGCGGAGGAATATCACTGCCGGGAAGGCTGCTTGTACTCCCGGGGCCGCCCACGTCGTCCTTTGTACTGGGGCTTCGCCCTAGGGTAGGCGTGCTCGTAAAGGAGCCGCCGGGCGGGAGGTTTGAGCGCGACAAGCTCGCCAAATCAACGCGAGAGAGGACAGAAGAAGAAGGGACGGGTGGCGGCACCCAGCCAAACGGCCGAGCCACGCTCACTGTGCCCTCCTTCGGGCGCGGTCGCATGGAAGGGCTGCGAGTCAGCCCACCTCCACCCCCATTCGGGGACTGTGGAGCAGAGCCGCCAACCGGACCTGCAATGCTGCCTGCGGCACTGCCGGTGCCTCCACCACCGCGGCCGTACGACCCAGCAGCAGAGTGAGGTGTCATGGGGCTACCGCCACTGCTCGCGATGCTGGCCGCACGCGACAGCACATGTGCCGTTCCCGAGGTAGGGATCGCGACGCTCCGAGCGGGCTCTGGCAGCACAGTAGCAACCAGAGGAAGGGGGCGGCGGGATGCCGACGGAGTGGAGGTCGCAGACGCTGAGGCGGGTGTCGAGACGGCCCTGCTATGAGGCCCCGTCGCACGGCTGCGTGCTGATGCAGCATCGCCCTCACTTTCGCCTTCGCCGCTCTCAAAATGGGTTGGGAGATGGGGAGTGGAGGCCCCACTGCTGAGAGCAGTGTCCGGATCTCGCGGCGGCGGCTGCCACATGAAAAAGCGCCAGTAAGCCGGGCACAGGCGCGCAAACAGCGGGTAGAGGCAACCAAACACCTGGAAGCCCTCGTGAGGGTCATCCAGCGAGAGAAAGTAACCCAGATACCCGACAGCGCGGCCTTCTTCGTCGAAGCCTGACCCGAAGAAGCTTGCCCCACCCGGTGCCCCAGCCGCACCCTCGGCATCGGAATCAGCCTGAGGGTACTCCGAGGTTACACGCCGTAGAGACCCATCCCTGCGGAGGAGCCCAGCACTTTCATCGGGAGCCACGGTGGTCGCAAACGTGACTGTTGTCGCCCGCACGGCAGCTCGGGTGCTTTCTGTGTGACCAGGGAGTGTCGATTCCTCCACAGTTCCCTGAAGTGCCGCAGCGAGAATGGGTGACGGGGAGGCCGGGTGACTTCCAGAGGCCTTCCCACTTGTAGAGGCGCACGCCTCGTCCTCCTCTCCAAGGGTGCTCAAGGCGTTGGGGCGAGCAACCGGGTGAGGGGCGCGCAGCGCCGCTTGGGAGCCATCGCTTCGCACGGGCAGCGAGCGGGATGTTTGGCGTGCAGGGGCCAGAGGCGGCCGAGCTCCCGCGAAGCCACTTCCGCTGCTACTCGTAAGCGCGAGGGGAAGCTGGCCTTCGGATGCCGCTGTGCCGGGCAGCCTCGAGCCGCAGGCGCTGCCGGCAGTGCTGCTGGCGCCGGTGAGTGTGCTGGCGCTATCGGTGGGGGTGGCATCAGGGATAGTGGTCGCTGCTGCTGCAACGCCCAAGGGAACGTGCGGTTGACTCGATGCCGGCGGCGGTAATCGCAAGCCGGTTTTGGAGCCCGCGCCCGACGGCTGGCGCGGATCTGGCGGCACAAGCCCCAACCCGGTCAACGAGCGAGTGAAGACCTGCACGAAACGGTTGCGGCTGCGCGCGATGATCGTACTGCGGGTGTGCACGCGGTTCACGTGCTCGCGGGGAGCGGCAACTGCGATGCGAACGCTTTGGGCGCGCGCGTGAGCCATCGCCTCGTGCGAGGCTGCGCCGCCGATTGCTGTCAGAGCCCCTTGTGCCATCGGCGGCAGCACCGGCAGCGACGTGCTGACAGAGTGCCGGCGAAGAGCAGGGTCACGGGACAAGATGGGCAGCAGTGCGCTTGCGGCTCGCACGTGAGGCAGCATCGCACTGGCGGCGCGTCCTGCCAGGGCCGGTCGCTCTGTGGGGCCCGCTGGCGCTGCGCCGAGGGTACCACTCGCTGCCCTCTCTCGTGTCTGTGTACCATCCAAAGAGCGTCGAAGCGGAATGACGGCGATTCCCGCTCCGTCATGGCGCGTTGTGCTGGTGCCGACATGTGCAGCAGAGCTTGCGTCGAAGTCGCCGCTGGTGCGCTGGGCTGCAGCGGCGAGCGTTTCCTGCGCCGCGCTCGTGAACGCCTCGGATAGCTCGCGACTGAACTCTTTTGAGATGCGACGAGGCTTGCTCGCCCCTTCCATCGCTGGCCGCAGCGGCGTCAATGAGTTGCTGCCGCTTGGCTCGAGCAATGGGGTGGCGAGCCCAGACTCCGCCTTAGGCATCGACGCGCGAACTGCAGCCGCTGCTGCAGCGCCGTCAGGCAACAGCTGGGCAAAGATGTCTCTCTCAGACTCCAGCTCTGCGGAAGAGGCGAGCGGCAAGTCGCCGGCCGCTGCAGCCGACTGCAACTGGTGCAGTGACCGCTCCAGCGCCGCCATCAGGTGAAACGCGTGCGAAGCCGGGCGCCCGGGTGCTGCCGATGGAACCATGCCGCCGCCGCCGGTTGCCGCCTCTTTGTCGGTCAAAACACCGGCTGGCGCAAACGCAGCGAACGAGTACCCGCGTTCCAAAAGCTGCTGCTGCTGCTGTGGCTGGCGGCCTCGTTCCAGAGCTGCGCCGTCGAATGCCCCGCAGCTCGCCTGCAGCGCGGCCTCCTCAGCCATCCACAGCGCTGCCTCCTGGGCTGCGCACTCCGCATACGCCTCGCGCACATCGCGATACCACGTGATCAGATAAAAGACCGCCCCAAGGACATATCCGATGTCGGCGACAACGCTTAGCTTGGACATCATGCGCAGCTCCGCGCTGGTGTTGACGGAGGAGGGCGAGTGGTCGTCACCAAGCAAGTGCGCCGCAGGAGACACGTCAGGCAAGAGAGAGAGGACAGCGCTGACCCATGCATCGCTGTCGCCGCTTCCGCCCACGGACGACGACGCATCGTCGTGATGTATCTTGTGCGCCCGCGCGAAGTGAAAGAGGATGGTGCCCATGCTCGCAAAGACGTACACGATGCTGGGCAGCAGGTTGAAGAGGTTGGCCCACAGCTCCACGTTGTTCAGTTTACACCCGCGCGTTTCCTTGTCCGTGGTCAGGAAATAGTACAAGTAGCCGAGCGCGGACAGGAAAAAGAAGACGTTGCCGAGGCCCTCGATGAAGATCACGCAGCGGATGAGCGTCTCGCTGGTCTCAAAGGGGTAGATGTAGCTCGTACATGCATAGCACGTGGAGGCAGCGATGTTGAAGATGTCGCCCGATGCGCCCAGGAACCCCGGACTGCCCGCGTTCCCCTGCCACGCGAACAGATAGGCCCACGCGTCGACGAGGTAAATCGCCCCGATCAAAATGAACAATGCATTAGAAAATGCGGCATTGTTACTCAAGAAGCCGCGGGCAAAGTCACCGTATACATAGCCAGTTGCTGCGACAATGCAGAATACGTTGGCGGACAGCACCAGGTCGGAATTGAGATCGCGCGCGACGGCTTGGCAGCGCAGCCAACACTGCGAACGCGATCGCGTCACCGCCGACAGCGGTGCGACTGACGTAGAGGGCTCCTGTTTGCGTTTCTGTGACCGTGACCACATTCGCCAAAAACTAGGGGTGTACGGCCAGCCAAAGTTGCCTTTGGGAACGATATCTCCAGGCCAGGTCGGACACACAGCGGCAGACAGCCCACGCCCGCAATTCCAACACACGCAAGAACCGAATCCCTGCCAGCACGGCGTGATCAAGAAGCGTTCTCGCGCCGAACACAAGGTGCAAATGCCGCACTCCGCGTCCGCGGGATGGCTGTTCCAGAGTGCTAGTGGAGAGCATGCATATTCGGCGCTGAAAAAGAGGGGCCAGGATATACAACCAGATGTGATATGCAGCACGGCTCGACGCCCTTCGGGAATTCGGCGGTTCGGTGTGCAGTCGAGAAAGTGCAGAGTTGTCGGGATCGGGCTGTCAAAAAAGTGGACGCCCGCTTGCTGGACAGCCAAGGGCGCCATTGAGGTCACACGCACCAGATTCGATCTCGATGCAGCAACGAACCTTTTTTCGTGTAACTACACCGCAGCCTACAGCCGGGAATGTCCCTTCGAGACAATTTGATGTCCCTACTGGGCGAGGATGGCTCAACTGCGCTCGGTCAGCAAGATTCTCACGTTGCGTCAGTCGGCTCTGATGCGGGAGCTCGCGCAGAGCCGCATCAAAGGCGGCGGGTGCCGGCAGGCGGATCAGCGGATGGCACTGATCCCTCTCGCAGCCTCGCCAAGCGTTCGAGGGTGCAGACAGCAGCCGAGATCGACTCCGCAGCGCTGTCGCGTCGATCTGGGGAATGTCAGACAGCCTCCACTGCCGCTCGAAGGACTGCGCTCGGTGCCGCCGGATTCCGCGGCGTGACGACCATCTCTGGCCGCCGCGGCGCGCGTTATCAAGTGTCAGCCTACCACGGCGGGCGGCAATACTTCATCGGGTGGTTTCAGGGTGAGCCGGCGTTCGCGGCGTGGTGCTTCGACGTCTTCGTTCTGCGACTTAAGGGTCCGGACGCACTGCCGAAGCTCAACTTCGGCTCGCTGGCGGTGCAGCACCTGGGGTGGGACGTCGGCAGCATCCCTGCCGGCGGCGATCCAACGTTTCTTGGCGAGTACGCAACTACACGGGGCCGCGGTGCCGGACTTACTATGCCGGCGCTGCCGTCGGTCGATGCGGTGACGGCGGCGCTGCCTCCGTCCAACCCGCTGCGGCTGCTGGTCGAGCGTAAGGCACGGCAGTCCGAGGGTGGCGACTGCGGGGCCGAGGGCACCTCCGGCACTGGCAGCAGCACTAGCGACAGCGCCGGAAATGCTGATGCCGCGGTACATGGGGATCGGGCCACGAGTAGTGAAGAGGGCAGTCGCGGCTCCAACGGCGCTTCGGCGGAGCTCCCAGCGCGGGACACGGATACATCGCCAACAGCACGAGCGAGTGGACTCAGCGATGCCTGCGACGACCTGCTCTCGTTACTTGGCCCGTGTGGCCCTTTGCCTGCAAATTCCGGCCTGGATGGGGAATTTCCGTCCACGAGTGGCTCAGAACCCTCGCACAAGCGGCGGCGGCACCGGGGCGAGCTGCCGTGCGATGCGGGCGCCGAAGCCAATCGCGCGAAACGCCCCCGAGTGGCGGATGCGGACGAACACGAATCAGCGCATGATCTGCCAAGCGCCGAGTCCTCTTCGAGCTCCTTGCCCGCTCGAGGGCCACCACTTGGCGCTGCCGGCTTCCGCGGTGTTACCACGATCGCCGGCCGCCATGGCGCGCGCTACCAGGTCTCAGTGTACCACGGCGGGCGGCAATACTTCATCGCTTGGTTTCAGAGTGAGCCGGCATTTGCGGCGTGGTGCTTTGACGTCTTTGCTTTGCGGCTTAAGGGCGCAGGCGCACTCCCGAAGCTCAACTTCGGCTCGCTGGCGGTGCAGCACCTGGGGTGGGACGTCGGCAGCATCCCTGCCGGCGGCGATCCAACGTTTCTTGGCGAGTACGCAACTACACGGGGTCGCGGTGCCGGACTTACTATGCCGGCGCTGCCGTCGGTCGATGCGGTGACGGCGGCGCTGCCTCCGTCCAACCCGCTGCGGCTGCTGGTCGAGCGCAAGGCACGGCAGTCCGAGGGTGGCGACGGCGGAGCCGAGAGCACAGATAGCATCGATGCGGCTTGCAGCAGCCGCAGTAGTGATTCTGCTTTCAGACCTCAGGATGTGCTCAGGGGCAGCCACGAAGGCAGTGCTGCCTCAAGCTCGGCCTCGGCGGCATGCCAAACAGACGGCGGTGACTCAGCACGGGGTGCGGTTGCGGGCGTGGCCACCGCAGGCGTGGATGGCGGCTGCGACGTGGGGCACCCTGGCGCCTCATCTACATCGTCCGCGACCGGCAAGCGGGCTGCAGAAAGGCGTCTCAGCGGAGTGCCGTGCATGGCTTGTGAGCTTCCTGCGAGTAGCTCGTCCGCTGGCACCACCCTGGCCATGCACGCGGCCGGCCTGCGGTCCTTGGATGGCTCCGAGCTGTGCGTCAGCACTGCTGGCGGCAGCGCTGCGGCGATGATGCTCCTGTAGTCTGATGGAGGGGGGCCAGGGCAGCGGCGTTTGCGGCTCCGCCGCAACGGTTTCTCTGCTGCCCACATCCAGTGTGATTCAATGACACTGCCTGGCTGAGGGGGCGCCACTGGGGAGGAGAACCGCCATGGACACCGGCGCGTTGCTGTCTGCGCGATTCCAAGCGCCAGCCCC
>Ga0208629_100263_pt1 | contig 25993 bp, 19 predicted proteins | sample LakWasMet19_HOW5_2_FD_183865 | JGI IMG/M metagenome (GOLD analysis project Ga0208629, IMG submission 183865) | Freshwater sediment methanotrophic microbial communities from Lake Washington under simulated oxygen tension - Sediment Metagenome... | ecosystem: Environmental > Aquatic > Freshwater >... | reverse complement strand
CCTGGTGAAGCCGCTCAGCCTGAAGCGGCGCGGCCCGGGCCGCCCGGCCCGCACACCGTGTGAGTCACGGCGTGTGGCCTGCTGCCCGCCGCCGCGGCCGCCGCGGCGGCCGCGTGGCTGTGCACCAAGTGCACCATGGCCAAGTCGGACGAGTTCAACAAAAAAAAAAGAAGTTCGAACTTCGAACTTCGGCGCCGGGATCACGCGCACGCCTGCAAGCACCTGAAGGGCGCTCCCGTCACCCGCCCGTGACTCACCCGGTACAACGCTCAGCAAAGTTTGGGACCCGGGGCACCCTTGGCTGCCAACTTGAACACGGGCGGTGCAGTGCTTTGGGGCCCCGCTCTCGAGGCGGCGGTGCTGCACTGCGTGTGGCACGACATGACTGCCTTCCAAAAGCACTGGCAGATCCGATACGACTCTGGCCGCTATGTCACAAAACACTGGCAGGTTCTCAGGCTGAAGTTCACGTGTCACATCTCCGAGTCATCGGCGACTCGGTCGGACGAATTGGCGACAGCCTGAGCTGCAAAGCGTCACGACGGTCGCGTGGACAACAACAACATTAAGGCCCGGTCCCAAGCAGCGCGCAGCGCGAAGCGGAAATTACAACCCTCAGTTTTTACGAGTCGTATCGATGGGGCGCCGATTGGCCATCATGATTTGCCGAGCCGTTCGTGACGACTGACGACTGAAGCCTTTGAGCCTCGGCGCAATGATTCACTCTCACCAAGCGCCCTGCTGCGGACGACGAAGCCCAAGTGAGGCGCTCTTTGCTTTAACACACCTTGGTGCTTGGTGGTTAACCACACCTGGAGGCGTCAGCCACACCCGCTTGACAGGTCAGTCCGATCGGTCCTTCGAACGCGCACTCGCGCACTTGCATCCGCGAGCTTTCGTACCGTGGTGCCTGCGCGCGGATCAAACCCCACCACGAGCTTGGCCCTACTCATTTGCTGCGGTATTGAGACTCTCCTCGCCCCTGCTCATCGACCTCACGCAGGGGATCTCGACCTCGGAGTTCGTTGGAAATGCAGGTCATCGACAACGATGTGGCCCCCGCTCTGCTCACTTCCTCCACCGTATCCATTGCGATTGCTGTGTTGGTAATGGCAGGAGCGGCGGCACTCGCTCTGTTCTATTTCGTGGCCGCCCCACAGCCGCTCCGCGGAGCTGGAGTCCTGCCGTCGTCGCATTGGCTGCTCGGCGATACCATGCTGGTCAACAAAGTCAAGAACGAGGGCAGTTCAATCTTCGAATGGCCAGAGTGGCAGCGCTCGTACGGGCCGCGCTTTTTGAATTTGAGCCTGGCCGGCGGCGCGCGCGTGCTGCTCGTGAACGACCCTGAGGCGGCACACCGCATTTTCTTCGACCACGGCCGCTTCGTAGCACACGAGCACTGGCTCAACGCCTCCGCAGCGCACCACGAGGCCATCGTGACGTTAGAGGGCCCGCAGTGGTACCACCAGCGCAAGGTGGTGGCGCGCGCCTTCTTGCCGCAGAATCAGCGTGCATTCCTGCGCGCAGCCGACGCCACCCTCAGCGAGTACCTGCGCGGCCTGCTGCGCGGGGCCGCCGCCGGCGGCGTGGTGGACTTTGACGTGGTCGCCTTCATGAGCCTGTACTGCAACGTGGCGGCGGCTGCCATGTTCAGCGTGGACTGCCTGGCGGTCGACTCGCTGCTGGCGGGGCGCAAGTCGGAGCTGCTGGTGGACGCAGACCACGTGTTCGCCGCGCTGGAGCGCCTGGTCACGATCCCGAAGCACATGTGGCCGCTGCTGGTGGACCGCGCCACGCTGGCCCGCCTGAGGGAGAGCTCGCGCCGCTGCCACGCGCTCGCCTTCGACATGCTGGCGGCGCGCAAGGGCGGCGTGCTGCCTGCCGCCACGATGGCGGAGCGCGCCCGGCTCGCCGGCGACGCCAAGGCGTACCCGTTCCGCCAGCTGCCGCGCGCCGAGGGCGTGGCTGACTTCCTGGACGTGATGATCGAGGCGCAGCGCGAGGAGGAGGCAGAGGCGGCAGCGGCAGCTGCAGCAGCTGCCGCGGGCGACGGCGTGGCCGCCCCCGCCGCAGGGGCGAGCGCACCACCCGGCAGCAGCAGCAGCGGCAGCAGCACTGGTGCGCTGACGGACGCCCAGATCGCTGGCAACGCTATCAGCCTCATCATCGCGAGCACTGAGACGAGCGCACACACCACCTCCTGGCTGCTGTGGGCGGTGCTGCGCTTCGCCCGAGGCGCCAGCGCGCCCACCTCTCTCGAGGAGCTGTCCGAGGCACACCTGTACGGCAGCCTGGGCGAGGGCGGGGCAGCCAAGGGTGCAGCTGGCGTGCGGGGCACGCTGCCGGGGGGCGCACCGTGGCGCACTGCAGCGGGCGCCGGCGAGGACGCCTTCCCTGAGACCCCGGTGTGGGATCGCATCCGGGCAGAGGTGGCAGCGGTTGTGGGCTCTACCCTGGACAGCCCGCTCCGCTGGGAGCACCTGGAGCGCCTGCAGTACGTGGAGGGCTGCATCCGCGAGACGCTGCGCCTGTACAACACCGTGCCCTTCATCGGCCGGCAGGCCACGGAGGACTGCGAGGTGGGCGGCCTGCACATCCCGAAAGGCACCGTGCTCGCCTTCAACGCGCCCGCCATGCACACGGACGAGGCAAACTACGCGCACCCCTTCCGCTTCGTGCCCGAGCGCTGGATGGCGCCGCGGGGGAGCGGGAACGACGCTGCGGCGGCGACAAGTGCAGGAGGGCTCGCTGCAGGCGCCACGATAGCCTCAGCCGCGGTGATTGATGCCGATGAGCCCTCCGTGGAGCTGGAGCCCGGCCTGAGCGTGCCCGTGAGCGCGCTGCGCCTGAAAGCAGCCAAGGGTGGCTTCGCGGCCTTTGGGGGCGGCCCCAAGACGTGCATCGGCTCAAAGACTGCCATCCTGCAGATCAAGGCAGCAATCGTACGCTTCGCGCAGGCGTTCTCGCACCTGCGCCTCGCACCCGGGACCCCGCCCGTCGTGCCCCTCGCCACCGTCACGGTGCGCCCGCGCAGCAGCATCAAGATGCAGGGCAAGGTGGCATAGGGGACGCGCGGCCTCTGGGCAAGCAGCCTGACGGCCACACGCTCAGTGACGGAGCCGTGAGCGCCAATGATGCCGAATGAGATAAGTGTGACACAGCATCGCATCACAGAGTCCCCGCGTCACACAAGCGCTTGCGTTTCGGTGCGGAAGTTGTGGCAGCTGTCGCTGCACGTTCCGCTGTTGCAATGGCGTGCGCTGTGGCTGCCTCCAGGTCGCCCGCACGAGCGAATGTGGAGGCGATCTCCCCGCCTGCCACCCAGTGTAGCGCTGCGGCGCCTGTTGCAGCGTTAGCGTTCGAGTAACCAGGCATTGCTGCTTGGTCTGCGTGAGTGTGCTGGGAAACATTTGGGATGTGATGAACCGGGCTACATGCCAACCGCGCCGCAGATCCGCCGGCTGCAGCGCCGGTTGCAGCGGCTGAATGCGAGCTGGCACCCTGCTGTTGAGCCCTCTCGTGACTGAGGGTCGCATGGTCTAAGCCGACGTGATGGTGCAGGAGCGGGTGGTGCAGGTAATAGCCCGCTGTGTGACTGTGGCGAAGCCCGCTTGATGTGTCGTGCCCTGAATCAGCCAGGTGTAGCGATGCCGCTTGAAATTGCATCTGTCTGCCACTGTTGTCAGGCACCGCGTGGACGCTGCCGTCGCGACTCGATGTTCGATGCTCAAGCGGGTAGGCAGGGTGTTCGTCATCAGGGCTGCCACGATCGTGGGTCGCAGAGTGCATTGCAGCGGGGCCACATGCAGGCGCGAGCCCCAGCCAGCCGGCAGCCTGCGCAAATTGTGCAAACCCCACTCCGAGACCCAAACCCACGTGTCCCCCGTCGCCTTCCGAACCCGCGCTGAAATCGTAAGGGTCGGAAGCTGTGTTGTAAGCGTGGGAGCTCACGCCTGCTCCGCTGCCGTGAGGTGCCGCAACTTCGAAACGAGGGGTGGCGCTCGCAGAGCTGCTCCAGTCCACGGCAGCAAGTTGGTGGTGCGCACCGAGCGCCGAGAATGCACGAATTTCTGTTCCGCCACTGCCAGATTTGTCGGATGCGGCAGAGGCGCGACCAGCGATAAAGCCAGCGTGGCCCGGCACAGCGGAGGCGCCCGGCGCTTCACAATCGATGGCATCGCCAGCAGCGCCCATGGTAATAGTATCGCTGCGGCAGCGGCCGAGCTGCTCCGCACGCGGTGCTGCACACTCAACGGCCCCCGCGGGCGCCTCTTCACCCGGACACCCGTAGAGTGTGGAGGGAGGCGGCACAGCGGCCCGGTGCTTCGACAGGCCAGGAACAGATGGGATATCGCGGGTTCGGCTGCTGGCGACCAAATCTGCGGAGCAGATGTGTTCAGCTACAGACCCCACGCCCACTCCAACTGACAGCGCGAGGGCAGCAGCCGGCTCATCACTTCCACGATCACCGACATCGCCTGACGGCAAACCCTTCGGTTCGGAGCTTGACTGCACTTCTGCGCCACTGAACAGCACTGCCGTAGCTTCGGGGCGGGGTGCAAGCCCCAGCAGAGACGCTGGAGCTGCCGAGCCAAATACCGGCTTCCGCTGAGGATGCGTCTGCTCATGAGGCTGAGCCCACGACCAAGGAGTCAGCCTCGCACTCGGCAGGGCCGCGACAGGGGCAGCCGCTGCTAAATGGTGTCCAGCCACACGTGCGGTATGCGCTAAGGCAGCCGCAAGAAGCACGTTGTTGGCGCCCGGCGCGAGTGCAGGTCCGTCGATGCCATCAAGCTGACGCAGCGGGTTGAACCCGCCACCGGAAAGTGACGGCGGTGGTGCAACATAGCGCAGTGCGTCGAAGCCAGGAGGGGGTCCAGTTGAGGTATCGGCCGGCGGATTGGCCATGGCTTAACCCAGGACAAAAGCTGGCAGAGTCTCATCAATCAGCAGAATCACCAGTAAGCATTGAGCCAAGCGAGTCGCCTGTTAGCGCGGAGCTATCGTGTTTTAAGGAACCTTACCGGAGCACGATGTCCACGCCTCCCCAGGCGGCTGGGACAACTCGCAATCTCCGGTGCAGTCTCGAATCGCCATAGCCGACCCCTCTTGTCCGTCATTCAAGCTCTGCAGCGACCGGTCGTGGCCAGTATTCACGTAGCCAGGGTATTCAAGCCCATGGCTTTTTCATGTGAGCACACAGCCATCTGCCAGCGGCGAACAACTTGACGAATGTTGCCTCGTCAAACTCGGATCTGCTGCGACTCATCGGGGCTTGACACCAGTCCCAATCTGGAACAACGACCGTCGGGTGGACGCAGTTCGCAGGGATCACCAAGCAAGTTCAACGACCGTCAATGGTCGCCTACGCTAACACCATCTATGGTATCTGGGAGCAGTTCAGATCACGTCTTGTCATCATCGAAGCCCAACGCGGTTACGAGCACTCTGTCTGCGACCACACGGCGCCTGCCAACACACCCGACGACCCTGCTTTGATCAGCCGCCGCGCTGCGAGCGCTGCACACCACAGCGCAGCGCATTGCACACATATCGCACGCGAACTGCCTGCGCAGCAAGCCTGGCACCGCTTGCCCACTACGCGGCCGGGCTGCCAGCAGCGCTGCCGCTTCCGTTCGCAAGCTTCGCCTCCAGCGCCTCAAACTCGGCGTCGCCGGTGCGCTCCGCCTCGTCCTTCACCTGCTCGATGCCCGTCACCTCGGGGATGTAGTGCATCAGCATGTTCTCCACGCCGTCGCGCAGCGTGGCGGTGGAGGAGGGGCAGCCCACGCAGCTGCCCGCCATCTTGATGCGCACCTTGCCGCTCTCCGCATCGAAGCCCCTGCGAAGCATCAGACAGACATGGCGGGGGAGGAGTGTAAGATGCGAGCGCGCTGGCCGGCAGCGTCACAACGGCAGGGCGAGCACAGCGGAGAGGACGATCAGCACCAGCACGGTGGAGCAATTACAGACGGCGCAGTCCTTGCCCCCTCATCAGAGCATCCCCGCGGCCTAGGGCGCACTGACTCGTGCAGGCTGTCCCGAGACTCGCGCAGCCTGTTGAAAGCCGCGCCAGGTGACACTGCCTCTGCTCACGCACAGCCGCCGTGCAGTGTTGCAGCCGCCGTGCAGTGTTGCGACCACCCCGTCAGACGCATTGCCGCCTCACATGTAAATGATGTCGCCGCCATCCTCCTGCACCGCAGGCCTGATGCGCGTCTCGATGAGCTCCTTCACCATTGCCACCACCTCGTCGTCCTCGTCCGTTATCCCGTGCGTGGCCGCGTCGCCGCTGCCCTCCTTTGCGCCCTCGATGATGTCGATCCCCTTGCTCTCCGCCTCGGCGAAGGCATCCATCATGGCGTCCAGCACGATGGGGCGCAGCGGCGTCCAGCTCACATCCTCGGCTTTGTTGACGGACACGAAGTCGCGGCCCAGGAAGACGGACGTGATCTCGCGGTATTTGAGCAAGCGCTTGGCCAGCTTGCAGTTAGATGCCTCGGTCAGGCTGCCAAAGTGCTGCAGCCACAGCAGCGATGGGCGGCAACAGGAACCACAGCAGCGGTTCAGCCACGAGCGCCCGCGATCGGTCAGCGCGCACAAGCAAAGCTTATGGGTGCGCCACCGCTCCAAGCACTGTCACGGCACTCACCACTCCACTGCCGAACTTCTCTGGCAAGACCACTTTCGATTCGGGCACGAACTTCATACTGTCAGGGTTCGGCGTGGACTCCACTTTGATGAACAGCGACCGCGCGCCTGCAGCGCAGCGAATGGAGCATGCCGCGACAGCGTTGTGCCCAGACCGCAGGGACCAGTAGCAGAGGTCGTGGACAAGATCCAACTCGACGGTCATCGCTCACCAACAAGCTGGAACGGGCGAGGCACCGCTTTCGACGACGGCATTACTCGTCGAGCACTCAGAACCAAACGGCCAGCAGACGCGCATGCCGCCCGCAGAGAAGGCTGACTCGCACTCGCTGCTGCTCGTGCTGCTGCCGCGAACATGGTTGATGTGATGCGTGAACGTTGGCGGAGGCAGGGGACAAATATCGCCGACGAGATGTTTCCACTGTACACACAGAGCATTACACCACTGCACACGACCAGGCAACAGCCACAGTGGGTGAGGAAGCGGGGGGCAAGAAGTGAGCAAAGAGTGGACCGAATTGCGGACGACGGAGGCGGGGAGGCCAACCATGGGGTTCGCCGTTGTCGCGGTTTTACCCCAATTTTTCGCACATGCTCCTCGTTCTTCATGCAAGCTCGGACCGCAGCTGCACACAGCAGAGTCGCTACCAGTATTGAGCTTCTGTACTGTTGGTAATCAACCAAGATGTCCTCATTTGCGAGACCGGTGAGTGCGGCTGCGATCTCCGTTTGAAGCCAGCTTCGGTTTTGGCCGCGGCTGCCCGCGCTGGGTCCTTTGTACCGCCCACGAGCGCCACGGGGCCGCCTTAGACCTATGGTGTTGCAAACCTTGTGTGTCGGTGGCTTTCAATGGCCGTACCTTGCGACATTCCACAGTTCGCGCCACGCCGGACAACCCGCTGCTCTCCTTGGGCTTGCGCGTTGTTTGCGCTGCCGACAACATGCCTGCGCGCTCCTCACCTCGGCTAGCCGCATAACTATTGTGTGTGCTTTGCTCTCATGATACGTTTGCCTGCCATTTACTGCAGTCGACCATGGATGCCGAGAATGCCCTCCGGGCAGCTGGCGGTAAGCCGGCCGCCGCCCCAGTTGGTGTGGTGACTCGCCGCGCCGCTCTGGGAGATCGTGCATCAAATACCGCCCGAACGGTGAGTTGGGCCACTGCTTGCGGCCTGCCGCTGTAAGCTCGGCTGCTCAACAGCTGGCGAAAAGTTGTGGCGTGTGTGCTGGCCGGGGATCTCCCAACCGCAGCCACGCAGCGTACGTCGGGCATGTGCCGCCAGCGTTGTGCAGCACCTTGAGACACAACGCTTTGAACTACTCCCTTTTCTGATGCGCAAATCCTTCCATGTCTCGTGCTTGCAGGCCGCGGGCGCAGCACCTCACGTGGGAGCCGCGCTCGCACCCCGAGCAGCAGCAGCCGCTCTTCCAGTCGCTCCGGCCGCCCTGGGCTTCGCAGTTGCCGGTGCGGGCGTTGCAGCGATGGACATGTCAGAGGCGTGCGCCGTTCGCGAAATCCCCTTCGGTGTCCGCGACATTGACGCGGAGGATGCCCACGACCCCGCCACAGTATCTGAGTACGCCGCCGAAATCCACTCCCACCAGCGCGCAGAGGAGGTGAGGCGACGCTACAACAGCAGCCCGGGGTTGTCTGGCGATGAGGGTGGCAGCCCGTCGGCAGCGTTGCAGGCAGCGCCGTGTCAATCGCTTGCAGCTTGCTCGCCATCGGCTTCCCCGTCCGTGTGAGGGACTCGGCCTGCCGATGCTACCCGCGCCAGCTGTGCGGTTGTCCACACACGCCGCTCACACATCCCCTCCCCTTGCCTTCTCAACTCCGTCGCGCTGCCTCCCCCTGCAGCTCACAAAGAGCCCTCGCCACGGCTACATGGCGCACCAGACGGACATCAACGAGAAGATGCGCGCCATCCTGCTCGACTGGCTCGCAGAGGTGCACGTCAAGTTCAAGCTGATGCCCGAGACCATGTACCTCACGCAGCACCTGATCGACCGCTTCCTGGAGAAGAAGATTGTGGTGCGCTCAAAGCTGCAGCTGGTGGGCGTGACCGCCATGCTCGTCGCCTCCAAGTACGAGGAGATCTACGCGCCCGAGGTGCGCGACTTTGTTTACATCACCGACAAGGCCTACACACGCGAGCAGATCCTGGCCATGGAGGCCTCCATGCTCAACACGCTGGACTTCCGGGTGTCCGCGCCCACCGTGTACGTGTTCCTGAACCGCTACCTCAAGGTGGCGCAGGCGGACACGCGCCTGACGCAGCTCGCCACCTTCATCGTGGAGCGCATGCTGCAAGAGTACCGCATGCTGCACCACCTGCCTTCCAAGATCGCTGCCTCCGCCGTCAACATGGCGCTGCGCACCCTGCGCGGCCCCGCCGCGTGGGACGCGACCATGGCCTTCCACGCCAGCTACGACGAGGCGGCGCTGCGCCCCTGCATCATCGAGATGCAGGACATCATGACGGTGAGCGTCGGCTCCTCGCTGCAGGCGGTGCGCAAGAAGTACGCGATGCCCAAGTTCGGAGAGGTGACCGCCATCCCCATCGCGCCCCTTGCGTAGGCGCCGAGAGAGTTTGTGCCGCTGCTGCCGCCCGAGCGCGAGTGCTGCGAGGGCTTCGGCGGCAGCGCAGCCGAATGGGTGCTTTTCTTTGTGCATGTGTGAGTGAGTGAGTGAGTGCAGTCGGGGGAACCCCGCTTGCGAGGCTGGCGCTGATATGGCCGCCGCGCGACAGCCCTGGCATTGCCTGCGCAGTGCGTCGTCGCGTGCCGTCGGGCGCGCAACACGTCTGTCCAGCCGCCGGCGCTGGTACTTTTGCCGTTGCAGTGCCACTTGCGGTTTGTGGCCGTGACTTGGTGGGGACGCGACCTCGCTTGCAGCAGATGCTCGCGAACGTCTGCGGCCCTTGCTCCATGCCGCGTGACACTTTCAACCTGTGGTGCTGTCGGTACCAACACGTCGCACTGCTGATGGTCGTCGAATCGGAATTGATGATGGCTTCGGTGCGTTCCGCCGGACGAGTCGCAAACACAACCATCAGCAGCTTTCCGATCAACGCGTGATCATGAAATAGCACGTGCACAGTTCTCGACAAATCTCTCAACTGCGCGACTGTGCATTTGGTCAACTCCCGATGCGACACATGCGTGGCCTGCTGAATGCGCATCGCAAGAGCGAGATGTCGACACCTCGGGGTAAGAACCCGAGCTGGGCGCTCAAATGGAGCATGTGGGGTTGGTTTCAAGTTGCGGAGATGCATCGCCGCTCCGTGCACGACGCTCAAGACAGGGCCAGCGGACGCATGCAGGCATGCACGGTTCATCGAATGAGGGCAGCCCGCGGGGACTCGCTGTAGACTCGCAGCCCACACAACAAGCACGTGGGCAGGCATAATACAAAATTGCTGGGGGGAAAGAGCGAAGGGCCAACTCGGCAGGGGAGCGGTCCCCCGCCGTTCAGCTCGCAGGCAGGGCTGCGGGGAGCGGGAAGGGGGAAACACTGCCGCCACCAAACAGACGGCGCGTCGAAGCTGTGGATCACGAAAAGGGCGAGCGGGCGCCGGACAGGCCTCCAGCACCGCGGCAGCAAAGGCGCCGGACACGAGAGGAGCATGGCAAGTGAAGCGCGGACCGGCTCAGGTCTCCATGAAGCCGCTGCCCTCGATGTTCTTGCGCAGGATGGCCTCCTTGCACGTCTCGAACACCACGCGCACGTTGCCCGTGTCCGTCGCGCACGTCACGTGCACGGTGAGCTGCACGAGGTGTGCGGAGACTCGGAGGAGCGATCGGGGGTGATCAAGGCGTGGAGCGGCGGGCATTGGGCAGGCAGACAGACAGCCGCCCCACGCTGCCGCAGCCGGACGCACCTGGCTCGCATCCGTGCGTCGGTTGTGCTCCGTGAAGCGCTCCGTGATGTACCGCTTGGCCTTGTCGTAGTCGCAGCCGCCGGTGTAGTCGAGGAAGCGCGGCGGCGTGCCGTCGCCGCCCTCGTGCCGCACGTCGATGGTCTGGATCTTCTTGGCGAAGAGGTCCTTCTTGTTCAGGAACAGGATCATGGACGAGTGCTCGAACCACTTGGAGTTGCAGATCTCGGAGAAGAGGTTGATCGCCTCCACCATGCGGTTCACGGTGGCGTCCTCGAAGAGCACCTGGTCGTACTCGGAGAGGGACGCCACGAAGATGACGGCCGTCACCTGGTCGAAGCAGTGGATCCACTTCTTGCGCTCGTTGCGCTGGCCGCCCACGTCGTAGATGATGAACTCCACGCCCCCGATGTCGTACGTCTCCTCGATGATGCCGCTCGTGCGCACGCGGGAGCGCAGCACGTCCTCCTCCGAGGGCACGTACGCGGGGCTCGCGAGCGCCGTCACCTTGTTGAAGAAGCTGCAGCGGGCGCAGCGGGGCGGCGCGGGCACGCACACGAGGCGACAGGGCGGGTGAGGCGCGGGCGGCGCAGCCTGGGTGTGGCACCTGCGGCGAGGCGGGCCTTTGCCGGCACCCAGCAACAGCTCAGCGAGTACTCACAAGTCTGCACTGTCGTTCAATTGAAAGCGCGCGCGGTTGTCGTACGTTTGCCGGATGCCGGGGTCCTTCCACAAGCGGTCGATGGCGCCCGTCACCTTCGCATCGAGCGGCGTGTCGTCCGCCAGCCCAGCAATCATATCCTTGTCGGCCTGCAGCAGACGGAGAGGGTCAATACTCGCTGGCGGTTTAACACGATACTGCCGTACGAATGCGAGGAGTGTTGCGGCGGCCGCGCAGCGGAGCACCTCAGCACCGCCGCTGCAGGCGACTCCATCGTCCGGTCGCACTCGCCGTAGCCTCCACAGCGAAGCTCAGTTCGTCGCTCTGCTGCACCAGTGTCTTCATAGACAGCAGCGTATTGGAAAAAATCACGGGCTTGAAATTCTTGCGATCCTCCTCGCCGAAACCCTTGCCGTACAAGATGCGCATCTGCTTGAAGATTGTGCTCTTGCCGCTTTCGCCAGCTCCCAGCAACAGGAGCTTGATGCGCTGCTTGTCCTTCTCATGCTCGCGCTCAACCAAATCATCAATAGCTTGCGATTGCTTCTGCTCGGCGAGCACACTGGGGCCGCAGCCCATGATGGTACGCGTGCGGGGCGCAGCCCACTTTCCCAGCAGCAACAGAATTGAGCGCCCCGGTGCTCGAAGCGGGGGCGAGGCAGCGCGTGGAACACTGACGGCGAGCTTACGGTTTAGGTACGAAGGTGTCAAGAGAAGGCGTGGAGCACCAGCTCTCTCGCCTGCAGAGCCCCGTGTTTTTTTGGGTTTGGGACGGAGGGAGGGAGGGACAAAAACGATAGCGATTCTGGGCGCAACGTGGGCTTAGGAGGAGCGAGAACTGCACCAATCCTATCCTCACCGCTCGTATTGCCCACTGAATTGTTGCGCCGGTCTTTGGCCTGTGGCGGTTGCTGAAACCGCCCCAACCTGACGATGGCTGCCGCGGTTGACAAAGAGCAGCTGCAAGCTGAGATCGAGGTGCTTTCGGAGCGGCTGCGCAAGGGAAAGGACGAGTATGAGAAGCAGGCAAAAGCGGAGGGAAGGCCGGTGGATGTCCGAGCATTCCTCTCTGGCGATAGCTTGTCGAAAAAGTACCCCGGCGGACCCATTTGTTTGCCGTACGTGAACAAGCCGACGGTGTTGAATTTGCTGGCCGGCGTCAGCTTTCAAGATTGGGCGGCCACAGCTGTTGGCTGTGGAATCTTTTACGGTCTCGGGTTCCAACATGGTTTGTCGGCGACGCGCGCCATGAGGCTGCAGTTCTCGGGTGTCGAAGTTTTGCGCCTGTCCAACAGTCGGTACTGCTCCGCCACTGTTCCTTGCAGCTCCGACACTCGGGATGGCTCGGCTATCGGGAAATCGCCTCGGCGCTATCCTCACGATCCCGGTGATCTTTGTGGGCGTGACCTCGGGCATGAAGAAGGCAATGTCGCGCCACATGGGCTTCTTGGAGAACGGGATGCCGCGACTGGCAGAGTTCAAGAACTACAAGGCGGACTCCACCGTGCCATACTTTGTCCGCCACGAGGTGTCTGATCGCCGCCGCATGGAGTGATCGGCTGTCACAGGCTCACCGTTTGTGTCGTCGCCGCACCGCGCTCGAGTTGAATGCGGAGCAGGCGCAGCATCCACGGCGATGCGTTGTCAACGGCTCGAAGGGCACAGCAGGGCGGTTGGAAGCACTGAGAGGCGAGGAGCGTGGTGCGCCTCGAAGCGGCCTCCGTGCTAGAAGGTGGCGGCACGAGATGTGTGCAGAGACGGACAAGCGCGCGGCGCAGCTCACTCTGCTTTGGGCTGTGCATTTTAGGCGGGTGTTGGTGGTTCGTGGAGCTTTTAGGGCGGTCCGGTGCTGACTCTGCGTGGACCCGAGGGAGGAGCGCCCACGTTGTGGGAAGCGACTGGGCCAGCTCCAGCAGGCACGGCTGTTGGAAGCGCGCGGAGGCAGCATCGATGATGATGGGACACAGCTCTGTCCCATCATCATCAGCATCGCGGCGTGGGATGATCTCCGGCAGCCGCCTCCGCCGCGGCACAGCGGTGATCCGCCCCTCGCGCACGGCCCATCACGCGATGTGCCGCGGAGTGGCATCCCAGTGCCGACGGCACAGTGGCCTCAGCGGACGCGCAAGCCAGGATAGGGCTCCAGAGGGGGGCATGCTGGATGCTTTGCCATCGCATGCCCTCCAATGCTCGTGACCCCAGCAGCGTGGGGCAGCCGCGTGCGCGCGATGTTGACGCTATTGCTCCGTTGAGCCGTCAGCAGCCTTGTCAGTGGCTGCGGACCGGCCACGCAGCGCAACCAGGCGCGAAACTGGTGTTGCCTGGCGCTGAATTTGACAGTCACTGACCCCTTGCCAGTTCCCGAGGCGGTTCAACTACCGCTGGAAGGTACACTGGTTCGTGCCGGGCTGGGTTCGTGGTGCTCAGCTCAACTGATGCTTGTGAACGCTCACGGCCGCGGGGACGGCCAAGGCCTGGGTATCGGATTCGCAGCATCGCGCAGCATGCGCCCTGCGTTCAACGATTGTGATGGATGGCAGAAATAATGAATTCGAGGGCACCGCGGCCGCAAAGTCGAGCTCCGTGGATACCATTCTCGATGTTGATGTCAAATTCCGACCCAGGCGACGAAACCCATGCCGATGCACGTGCTTGCAGACTCCATTGCCCCTACAGCTGGGAAGGGCGTCTTCGAAGCCGTGATCTGGTCAGGACAAGCAGGTCAAGATATGCGCCGGGCGCATGCAGCACCAGCAGCCCTCGCGAGCGTCCACAACCGTGCACAGGCAATACGCAGTGCCGGGTCCTCGCTCTCAGGACGCAGCCTTGGCCGCCGTAACACGGTGGGTGCGCTCGACCGGTCCGTTGCGCACCTCGAACAGGCCCCGCCAGCCACGGATGGGGCGCGCACTCTCGATATACGCCAACTGCGGCGGCACGCACTGCGCGGACAGCACCTTCAGGCACAGCAGCCCGACGGGGTACGCCAGCAGCGGCAGGCCGAGCACTCGCACGTTGACGGCTACGAGGGCGAGGGCCACCGCTGTGCTCCAGATGGACGCGCCGTTCCAGGCAGCGTACAGACGCAGACCGCGGGCGCTTTGGGAGGCGAGGGCGCCCAGGCAGAAGAGGGGCGGGAGGATGGAGGCCCCGGGCGGGAACGCCAGGTAGAGCGCCACAGGGACGTAGTTGCAGGTGACTCCGGAAGGCATGGGGCTGTCGTCATCGTCCACTGGAGGCGGGGGCACGGGGGGCCCTCCCCCGCCGAGGAGCCCCAGCAGGGACTGGGAGCCGCCGGCTTCTGCGGCGGGCTCCACGCACCACAGCTCTGACGCCAGCACGAAGGTGAGCGCGAGCTCAGCCAGCAGGAGCAGGAGGTGGCCCACCACCGCGAGCCTGAACCTGGCCTTGCGCTCCGCCAGCAGCGGCAGAGCGGTGCGCCGCAGCAGTCGGCCCAGCACGAACAGGGAGCGGGAGAGGCACGCCGCAGGCGCCCGCCCCCGGCCCTCGCACAGGGTTGTCTGTCCAGAGGGGACGGGAGACCCAGAGCCACTCAGGCGGCGGCTCCGTCGTGCGTGGCTGCGATTGCCGCCGCAAGCGCAGCAGCTCACACCGGCTGACCACAGCCGGCTCGGAGCGGCAGGGACCGCGTACCCGGGGGTGGCGGGCAGCTGCGTGAACCGCATGCTCGCAGGAGCGGGTGCAGCAAGGGGATCAACGTGCCAGCTGCTTGGCGCCATACCGCTCGGTGAGGTGCCTACCCACGCCAAGTCCCGCGCGCCAGCCCCGGCGTAGGGCTGTTGCGACCCCTCAACAGGGCCCTCCTCTGAGTCGCTGTCGCTTCCAGCAGCGAAGCGAGCCGATGCCGACAGGTGACGTAGGCCTGAATCGCTCGTGGCAGACAGTGAGATCGGCGGCATCGGTAGCGCTGTGGCAGGCGGCGAAGCCTGCAGCGTGGGCGACAGGGAGCCGACCAGGTCGCGATACCCAGACGACAGCCGCTGGGCAGCTGCACGGTCTGTGCTGCCGCGATCCGCGGCCAAAGAGAAGCGGGATCGGTCGGCATCCGCAATGCGCGCTTGGATCGCTCCCGGCACCTGCCCGTCGCCGTCGTCCCACTGCTCCTGCTCCATGCCACCAGCGTACGCCTGCCACCCAGCGCCACTCTGCGCAAGCGCAGACATAGCAGCGCCGCGGGCTTCTGCAGCCGCTGCAGCGCGCGTGCGCAGCGTGGCTGATCGAGCGGCAGCGGTCAGCAGGAGTCGGCGCATGAAGACCGACACGTTCTCGCCAAAGTGCGCCGAGACGACAGAGGCGGAGCCGAGCCCACGGGCGGGGGCGGGGCTGTCATGCCCGAACAGCGCGCGCTGATGGGTCGCAGCCGCAGCAGCGGCGCCGTGGCGAGGAGGCACACCGCTGCGAAGGGGGTCGCCGGAAACCAGCGCTGCCGTGGCGATATCACCGCGACGGAAACTACCATCGCGCGCTGGCACGGTGCCCTGGCCAGCCCAATAATTGCCTGGGGCCCCTGTACCCACTAGGGCCCCCGGCACAGTCTCGGAATACAGGCTGCGCTCCTCGCCGACGCTGGACTGGCGCAGCTGCGCCGTGTGGTGATGCTCCGACGGCAGGGGCATGCGAGGCGAGCCCTCTTCCGGGCCGAACTGCCCCTCCAGGTCAGGGCGGCGCAGCAGCGCGCGAATGGCGTCCTCGGCGGCCGCCTCACTGACACTCTGCAGCAGGAAATCCAGGGGCACTGCCCGCGAGTTGAGGGGCACGCCGGGGCAAGGCCACGCCATGTTGAGCCTCTGGCGCAGCGCATCGTCGTTCCCTCCAATGTCAAGGGTGGCGTGGGTCAGCACGTCCCCCACGGCCTCGCACGTGGCCTGCGGGAGGCAGCAGCTGCTTGCTGGGCCCCCGGCGCGCAGAGCCAGCCCAGCACTGGTGCGGCTGTGCACCACGACAGGCCCAAGTTCGGCATACGTCGGTGCCGCTGCGGACGCAGTGCGCCTTGAGGCGGATGCGGGACGAGGTGGCGCATGGCGACGCTGATGCAGCTGTGATCGCGCAGCGGTCCCACTCTCTGCGAACGGTATTGCACTGGTGGGGCGAGGCTGTGCTGGCGCCGCCTCGAATGAAGCCACCTTGTCGGTTGCTGCTTTGGGCTTGCTTCTGCGGGCAGGTTTGTTGCGCTTCTTTGAGGGCTTGCGCTCCTCGGACCCGACAGCGTCCGGCGCCTTGTCGGCCGTTCGCGCAGCCAAGTCCTTGGAGGCCTCGGGTTCATGACCTGCGAGGGCCGCGCGAAGAGACAGTGGGACCGCTGCCGGCGCAGCGGCTGCCGACCCCAGCCGAGTTGTCGTAGTGTCTTCAGGCAGCCGCCCTAGACCGGGCAGCGCGATGTCAATGTCGCCCAGACCCATGAGGCTCCCTGCCAGCGCCGCTCTGACGGAGCTGCTGATGGAGCGGGCGGCCTGCTGCGGAGCGTTGACAGGCGCTCGAGGCTGGGCGGCAGCTGACGCGAGCATGGCGACGCCGCCGTCTTCAGACACAGCCAGCTGAAAATGTCCCGTCGACACATCAGCGTAGGAGGCGCCCATCAGCAGCGAACCCGCTGTGGGCTGCGAGTGATGCAACACAGGAGGGCTAACAGCACCGGCTCCCGCCTGCAGCGGCGCACGGGGTCGGGAGGCCGCTTCGGCTCGCCCTGGGGTGATCGACACGGGGGAAGAGCCGGAAACTGGCTGGCGCGGCAGATCAACCAAGCTCGGCTCTCGCGCAGGGCCCGTCCTGCCACCGCTCTGGCGAAGAGTGATCAGCAAGCCCAGCTTCCCCTCGTTGCTGCCAACGATGTCCTCAGCCAGCGTCGAGAACCGTGACGCAAAAGGCACCCCTGCAAGGGCTGGCGCGTCTCTCGCGCCGCTCAACCGATCTGCGTGTGAGGGAGCAGCAGCGAGCTCCTGGCCGCCCTCCATTGCTGGGCTGCCCCCGTGGCTGGGTTGATGCGGTGTGCTGGGTGCTCGGGCGCGGGACCACCAGGAGAAGAGGGATCCACGACCGGGGCGCTGAACAGTTGTCGCGGCAGAAGCCACACTGCGGGTCCAGCTAGCGCGAGACCGCGCATCGCCGTGGACTGATTCGGCGTGTGGCAGCATCTCCAGCCGCAGGTGCTCGCTGCCAGTGTCGCTGCCATCGTCAGCTGCATCCCAGCCAGCACCTGCGCCCGCGTCATCCGTGCTCTCAGAGCTCGTGTCGTCGTTCACGTCGTCCACGCGGCTGCGCGCCGCGGTGGGCGGTACCACGAGTCCCGCAGCAGCAGACTGCCCGCGTGGGGAGCTGGCTTCCGACTCTCCTGAGGCGCCGCTCTCGCGGCGTCGCGACACTCGTGTTGATGCGGCAGAGGGGCCTTCGCGCAAAAGCTCATCGCCTTTCGCAGGAGTGTCAGCGTGGCTTGACCCCTCGCTATCGCTGCCGGCGGCAAAAAAGCCCTCCAGCTCAGGCGCAGCGGTATTCTCGCTGCCAGATTCCTTGTGGTGCTTGCTAGCAGAGGCCTGCACCGCAGCGAAAGAGGTGTGGTGAGCGACGAACTCGCTGCGGCTGCCTGGAGCTGCGAGAGGCCTACGCGAGACGGGGCTTCCTGGCGCTGCTGGAGCGGCCGTTGGCAGTGCAGCCGTGGAGTCCGGGCCCAAGCCGCTGCGGGAGCTAGCAGACGAACCGAGACTGCTGGCTGCGGCGGCGGCAGTGGGATGGACCTGGTGACTCTCAGCCGCGGCAGCAGCCGTGAAGCCCAAGCGCCGCTCGTCAGCGCTCCTCCTGGTCCTTCCTGGATGCCGTTTCCTATGGGCTGGCGCAGCGAGCGCAGAAGCAAGCCCGTCAGTCTGCGTGGCACCCGTGCGCGAGACGTAGGAGCGAGCACATGGCCAGAAGCGAGCAACCTCCACCTGCAGGCCCCCCAGGAGGTCCGGGTCGAGGTTCGCTGCCCGCACGAACGCGAGCAGCGGACCCGACGTCTGAATGGCCGCGCCTGCAGCAACACACCGAACACGGATATTGAGCTCCGCTACGAACTCGAGCCAGTCGGCGTCAATGAAGCGGTCTAGCCCGGGCAGCGCGGGCACGGAGCGGACCAGCACGTCGTTGGGATCGATGTAGAAGGGGGCCTCCAGCGTGCCCTCACCCGCGAACAGCAGCGCAAGCGGCGCACGCAGCCCTCGCGGTGCAGCCGCTGCGGCGCTGCGGCTGCGGCTTGATATCGGCGGCAGAGGGCGAAGCGGCCCAGGGGCGGCCCTCAAGTGCGGACTTCGGCTGTTACTGCGGGGAACGCTGGTGCGCTGTTCCGAGGCGAGCAGGTCTATGAAAGCAAGAGTGCAGTCGCCTGCGACCCCCACCCGCAGGCCATCCTGGAGCGCAGAGCTCACGGCCCCTCGCAGCCACGCGTGGCTGTCTGGACATCCGAGGACCCCTCGCATGAGCCGCACCGCCCGCACGCGCTTGCGCCACTTGTGAAACTGGGTGGAGAGAGGGGTGGCGAGCAGCGAGAGAAGCAAGCTGGCGACCTCCTCCCACCCCCACCGTGGCCAAGCTAGCTCAGCGTTCAAGGCACGGGCGAAGACAGCGTAGCGGCTGCGGTGCACATGCGGTCGGGCCGCAGGCGGGGCCGACGCAGGCAATGCCCACGCAGCACCGAAGGTGTTGCAGCCTCCCAGATAAATGCGGCAGACGTGGCGAGGCAGGTCTGCCTCTTGGATGGCGGCGTTCGCGATCAGCATTTCCACCGTCTGTCTGTCTGCCGGAATGTGGGCCACTCGCTGCGCTCGCATGCTGCGGGAGGGCTTTGCATGTGTCGGGAGGGACGAAAGCCCATCGTGTGACTCCGACTGCAGCCTTCCAGCAGTGGCCTTCGCAACTGCCCCTGCAGCATCATCCTCTAGCGTGTGTGGTGGGGCAGAGCCGATGCCCCCAGCGTCGTCCCGCTGCTCCTCCACGCCGAGCAGTGCCAGCGCGTTGTGCAGGCCCAAGCCGCGAGCAGCAGACCGCTGCGACCGCCCGACCGCATACAAGCTGAAGCGGGCGTCGTCAGCGCCTGGCGTCGAAGCGCCGTAGCCACGACCAGCGTCTAACAACCCCAAGCGGTGCTCCTCCGGCGAGCGCACGCCCCCCTTGCCAGCAAACATGCCAGCCAAGGGCCCAGGCGAGCTGTACCCCTTGCGCAGGCCCCCTGTGGCCATCACACCCTCAGAGCGCCGCAGGTCAGCCAGCATGCGACGTCGCCGCCACTTGCAAATGAGCAGCAGTACCAGGAGAATAAACAGCACCGTTCCGCCCAGCGCGCTGCCGAAGCCGACCGGGCCGGAGAACCGCGCCAGCAGCTCCTCGAGCGGGGAGCGGCACGTCGGGTACAGGTAGCCCGCGGGGCACTCGTACGAGCACTCCTCGTCCGTCTCCGTCTCGTCCGTGTACTGGCCGCGGGCAGGCGCGTTGGCGCAGGCGGCGCACCAGGGGGAAGGGGAGGTGCCGTTGCGCCAGAACCCCGGCCCGCAGGGGGCGCACTGCGGCTGCCCGCCGAAGCCCCCAGGGCACGTGGGGGCGAGAATGGTGCCGCTCGCGCCCGTCCCCGCGCCAGGGCCGCCCCCTCTGCCCCCCGTGAGCTCGATGCGGCCGGTGAAGGTCTGCGCGAAGGGGCTTGGGTCGTCGCGGAGAGGCGGCACGCTGTCCACGGCAGAAGCATTGGCGCCTGCAGCCGCCTGCAGGAGCCGGCCGGTGGGTGGCGCACCCGTGTTGACGAGCGCCAGCCTGCCGCCCGCGCCGCCGCCGCCACCTCCGGTGCCGTCCCCGCCGCGCACGGAGATGTAGCCGCTGCCGGTCAGGGCGGCCGTGCGAATGACAACCGTGCCGCCGGAGCCCCCGCCGCCGGGCACGCGGGTGTTGCCGAGCAGCGCGGCGTCAGCCCCCACCACAGAGTCCACCGCGATCTCGACGTCGACGGACCCGTACAGCCCCAGGAAGCCGCCGCCAGCGCCCGCACCGCCGACTGCGCTGCCGCCGCCGCTGCCGAAGAGCGCTGGTGGGTCGCCTGCATCGTACCCTGCGCCGCCGCCGCCCCCGTCCGCGGAGGCGCCTCCACTGCCCGCGTGCCCGCCCCCGCCGCCCGCTGAGGTACCCGTGCCCCCAGCGCCCAGGCCTGCGCCCGGCGGGCACCCGAGCCCCGTCGCGTTCAGCACGTTCTGGATGCTCACGTGCGCGCCGCACACGAGGCCCGCATGCGCGGAGACGGCCCCCTCCAGGTCCACGAGCACCGTGCCGGCCGACCAGAGGGCCACGCTGTAGTTGCTGGCAGGCGGCAGCGGCGCGGCCCCCGCCTCCCAGCGCATCGCGTCGCAGCTCTCGCGCAGGACGGCGCCCTGGCCGCACCAGCGCGCCAGCTGCGTGGTGCTGAACTGACTGGACGCGCGGCCGGAGACGCGCAGCTCGCGCCCAGCGTACGCTTCCACGAGGTTGGCGGACAGCTGGCAGCTGGCGCCCAGCAGCAGGTCGCGGCCCGCGTACAGCGCCACCTCGCTCGCCATCCCCGTGTCGCCGGGTTGCAGCCGGCGCGCGCCGTGGGCACCCTCGTGTGCGCCGGTCGCCGAGGCGGCGAGTGCAGCGCCGACAGCGTCAGTGCCCGCGCCAGCGAGACCCGAAATGCCCGCCTCGATAACAATGCTGTTGTTGGCGCGGGCGGAGAACGCGCCGTGGTGGCGCAGCTCGAAGCCCAGTGACAGTGTGATGTTATCCGCGGACAGCAGCAGCGCTGCGGAGCCCGGGGCGGCGAGGCCCCCCGCCCCCATGTTGATCTCCCCCGCCTCCACCGTCACGTTCACGTCCAAGCGACCGCGCACCAGGAGGCCACCAAGCACGCTCCCGGGCTGCTGCGCCGAGAGAGCAGCCATCGGTGTGTGCTGGGCCAGGAACACTTCGCTGGGGTCCCTCAGCGACCAGAGGCTGCCGTGGCCGTTGATGAGCACACCAAGGATGGAGTAACCGCTGCCGCCGACCCTAGCTGCGCCGCTCAGCCGCCTGCACAACTGGTGAGCGTCTTGCAGTTCGCTCCCGAGACTCTCCGCTGACGCTAACCAGCGGCAGTCGGCGGCTTGCGCGATGAGGCGGTGGTCCAAGGTCGGCTGCTGCAGCCACCGCTCCATCTGCAAGCGGGCGCCTAGAGCCAGGCCCGTCCGGTCGGCCGCCACACGCAGCGCCTGCAGCGCGGTGTAGATGCGTCGCAGCCGCAGAATTGCCGCTGCCACCGTTGCCTCTTCGTTGATCAACAGCGTGTCGACGCCCACTGAGTCGTCGGCGCGCGGATACGCGGCGGTGATGTCAAAATTGAGCGGTGTGACAGCTAACGCCTGCGCATTGCCGTTGCAGATCTCCAACTGGTTGAAGCGGGGGTCGTTTCCGCTGCCGTCTGGGGCAGAGGCGGACAGGAACACCGTCCCCGCAGCGCCCCGGAAGCACGCGGGGTTGCCCAGGGACGGGACGGCCTGGATATCGCCGCCTGTGGCTTGGAAGGACAAAAGGCCTGGCTGCGGCATTTGGTCGTAATACACGGCAATGCGCCCACCCCCACCCCCTGCCCAGACACCGCTAGCGTCCGCTGCGCCGCCGTTGACAGTCACAACCCCGGCCCCCACGAAGGCAGAGGTGGTAATCACAACGGAGCCTCCTGCACCCGCCCCGTAGGCTTGCCCAACGGGAAACGTGTCGTTCGGTAGCCCACCGTCCGCAGAGACGGCGCCATCTACTTGCAGGGTGTCGGTCACAGCAAGCACGATGCGGCCGCCGCCTCGACCGGCCATAGGGTCTATGCCGCCGGAGCCACCAAATGCAGACAGCCAGTCTGTCCGCGGGTCTGAAAAACTGCCAACTGTCGCATTTGTGGACTTGAACTTGCCCATCCCGTCGCAACATGTCGATAGCGGCACCGTGAACGGGGACATGCGCTTGGGAACGGGGCTTCCCGGGGCGCACGGCACCTGACCGCCACCGCCGCCCGAGCTGCCGCCATTGCCACGGGCTAATGCTCCGCCTGGCGTGTTGAAAGGAGCAAGCCCCGTCGCTGAAAGCTTGGCCGCGGCACCCACCGTAATGTTGCCCGCGGTGATGTTGAGTGTACTGGCCTGCATGGCGATAGCATTCCGAGTGTGAAAGGATGAGATTGCAGTCATCCCCCCACCCAATATTGATGTTCACACGTCAGCACTTCATCGCAAAAAGCGCACCTCTATGATCGAGTTGTCCTGCACGTCGACTCCGCTCCCTGCGAGCACCCAGAGTTCACAAGGGTCTGGGCTGCAGCCGAAAACACTGCTGTTTTGCACAGTCAGGCTTGCGCTTATCTGGAGCAAACAAATCGCGGCGTCTGTGAGTGTTAATGCGGCGCTGAGTTGATGCTGGTCGGCCGGAAGCCCGCCCGCCACGATTTGCGGAGTTGATAATGATGGAGGAGTGTATGTGGAGCAGTTCAGCACCACGTTCGCCCCGATTGCGCATCCTCCTGCCTGCGAAGCGTTCGGGCATACGTCCAGGTCCGTGTACACCACGATAGCTGCAGCCGCAACGGCGCACACGAGGCATGCTCTCAGCGCCGCAGCCATTTCTCATCGCTTGTGCCCGGCCTCATGGGTGGGTGGGAAGCTGGCAACCAGCAAACAACATTTCCAGCTTTGGGCATATATTAGTAGGCAAGCTATCGATGCAACTTTGCTGAAATCGAGCCCTATCATCGTATTTGCCGAGTCGCAACGATGGTTCGCAATGGCTTCTGAAGAGTGTGAGACGCTCTACATTCTCCTTCAAGAACGAGACAACGGCATCGCGTTGGGGATGATTTCTCAAGGTTCTGGCTGCTTCGCGGGAACGAGCTTTGCAGCAGCGTGCGTCACTGAGTCCACCGGAACAAACAGAGGATCGAGGTGGCCGAGGAGCTCGAAAGCGGTCGCTCACCCTTCGAGCTGGCCTGCCATCATGTACAGCGTTAACGCCGGGCTGGATGCGGCCAAGCGCAAAGGTGTTACCGTCGCGAGCACGAAAGACGGTCGCTTGCAGCTCAGCTTGTCTTTTGCCGCCACCCTCTCGTGGGGGAAAGTCGCTTTCGTCTGCTCGGTCATGTTGGTGTGCTTAGGCTATCTCGCGGCCCCACTTTTTGGTGTTGAAAGCATGCGGCGTCGAGTTGTTCAGCTGGAGCAGCGCATGTCGCAGAAGCTGAGCTGGGTGCTGCGCAACAAAGACAAGCTGAAGGCTGATCTCGGGCACGTGGGAGGCGCCCCTGCGCTGCATGCCGATGGTCGGCAGCACCTCTTAACCCCGCCCGGCGCGATGTCGAAGCTGGCGGAGGCGATCAGTCCCAACACTGCGCTAGCCGATTTCGACGATCATTATCTGTGTGGGGATCGCGATGTGTCGGAGGCAGAGGTCACGCGGAAAACGATCGCGCTGGCGGCGATCAGCTGGATGGCGCCCAAGTCGCTGCGCAACAGCATGGAGAGCTGGCGCATGAACGGGCTGCTGGACATCGCCGACGAGAAGATGATCTTCCTGAACTCGCCCACGGCGGAGGACCGCTCCATCGCGTCTGAGTTCGGCTTTGACGTGTACACGACCGACGAGCGCGCCGGCAACGTGATGGCGGGGCCCAGCCTCGCGTACCTCGCGGGCAACAGCACCGCCGACTACCTGCTGCTGCTGGAGAAGGACTTCGTGCTGTCCGCCCCGCGCGACGTGATGATGCGAGAGATGTACACAGGGGTGCAGCACCTGGCGCGAGGCGTGGACGCGTACAGGTGCGCCCCCTTCACCACACAGTGGCAGCGGCGCGCTGGGGTGCAGCTCGAGAGGCAGTGGATGAGTCCTGCGAGCGTGCTCCCGCATTCGAGCGTGTGCAATCGGTGCCGGAGGACGCGGGGCACTACCGCAGTGATGACTGTTACCGGTGTGGGGCCACCCCCACCCCACACGCAATGACGACAAGGCGACTTGTCACCCCGCCACCCCTCAAATGACCTGCTTCGCCCTGCAGATTACGCGGCAAGTCTGACTACCCCGCGGAGGGCATGCCCAACTGCTGCGAGAAGCGCGACCCACCCACCTGCCCGTACCACTCCAACTGGCGCAGCGCGGGGTACTTCGGCGACCACATGAACTGGCTCCTCATCCTGTGCGACCCCGACATCATGGAGCACAGCAACGGCCGCCTTGCGCAGTGTGAGTCGGGTGCAGGCGCACGTCTCTGTGGTGCTTGCAGCCCTGGCGTGCCGTTGCGCGGACACTCGATCAACACCTCGCCACCCTCTTTGTTTTTGCAGGTACGAAGGAGCCGAACGCGCCGACTAGCTACTGCTTCACCAGCGGGGAAACGAACTGGAGCAACAACCCCATCCTCTTCCCGCGCACCTGGTTCAACGACAAGATCCGGGACATCGCCCTCATGGACTTTGAGCGCAACAACATGTTCGGTGCGTGCCGAGACGGGGTCGGCGGCGGGCGGTGGAGCGCAGGCTCAAGCGGCGTTCTGGCCGCCCAAGCTGTGAGCCGGTACCCTGCTCTCTTGCCCAGTCATTGGTGAGGCCGAACACCGGCGCTATGCACCCGCTTGCACCCCCATGTGCAGAGTTCAACACCATGATGTCGTGGCTGAGCTGGAAGCCGCCGGCACGCATCTGCATGTCCGAGCAGGGCATCTTCACCCACAATGAGATCGACCAATGAGGCGCTGCCGCGTCGCAGATGTCTCCTTTGCTGCGGCGTTGGGCGCCTGACTTGTGGGGTGCCTACAGCGCCATCGGCGTCGAGTGAGCTGAGGGCTGCTGCCGGCAACGTGTTGGCGTGTGCGAAACTATCGTTTTGTGTGGTCGGTTGCGTGCGGGCAGTGCCGACTGGACCTTTGATTACCAATGAGACCATGCATCCCGAGATCGGATCAGTGCGTACTCGATGAAGCTGCTGATGCTCGTCACTTGGCGATGATCGCCAGATCAGAGTCTTCGATCAGTCATCAGAGGCATGAATGGCCAATGCGAGCGGCACACACTATGACGTGCCTTGGATGTAAGGTTTTCGAGCTCGGTTCGTACTGTTAGCACGGTTCACTGCCTGCGCAGCCGGCTGAGCCCGGCTTGCAGTGCACAGCAGCGGCCCAGCGCGCACTGCAGTGCCATCATGATTGGCGCCCAGTGGCGGCGCCGGCCTTGGGCCTGGGAGCCCCTGGACGCTGCCAGCAGTGGCAGTGCCGCACTGCTGGCAGTGCACGGGCATGGGGCACTGCGACGTCAAGTGCTCACATGTTCAAGTGTGCCACTGGCCCACGGGGGTGCCCTCATGTCGGTGCCACGGTGAAAGTTTGACTGAGTGAACGTTTACTCAGTGAAACAGCGCCGGCGGTCACAACTTGACTCACAAGCAACAGACGTCGCCGATTACCTTCAAGAAGTTCAAGAAGTTCAAGTTGCGTCATGGCAGCAGGTATCGTGAACTATACCCAGCTCATGCTCATGAAAGCTGCGGATGAGCCGCTACAGGCTGTGCCTGTGGCGTCTTGATCCACGAGTGCCGCCCTGCCTACAGCGTGTGCAGCGACGCAGTTTTGTCTCCGATCTCCAGCCTCACGGTCGATTCGATTCGGTCGATTGAATGTTCTTCGGCGACAAAGGATGCGTCCCGAGGAAATGAACGGAGGCATCCCGATGGCTCAGCACACGCAGGGGCCCGCTGGCACTGCTGTGGTGGCCGCCCCTCTGGTCAGGCCGCCCCTCCTGACCAGGTGGGTCCCGCT